>Ga0247770_1000060_pt1 | contig 91439 bp, 43 predicted proteins | sample UWRJL136409B6_FD_179943 | JGI IMG/M metagenome (GOLD analysis project Ga0247770, IMG submission 179943) | Plant litter microbial communities from Arlington Agricultural Research Station in Wisconsin, United States - UWRJ-L136-409B-6 | ecosystem: Environmental > Terrestrial > Plant litter >...
TTTTTATAGCTTAACCTAAAAGAGTGCCTTTTTTTCTGTTTATTTTGGGTTCAGATAGCACTCAGTTTTTTCGCTTCTGTGCTTTATTGCGTAAGCATCCCTATTTAAAAACTGTCCGGAGTATTGAGATTAAATAACCTTCAAGATGAGCTGTAATCAGCGGTGCCAAATTATCCCCTAACAACTGAGGGGTTAGTTTGTATTGGATGAGATACCGATTAATCAAGTCATGACTGATTGTTTCTACATGATCTGCTAAATGGGTGAGCGTGTAGTTGAGAGAACTGCTTAAGAAATATGGACAGTAGTTAAGTTTTGTCGCATCTCATCGGTACTGTAATTAAAATATTCTGGCATTGCTGAAGTGAGGGATTATTTATAATTTGGCTATCACCGCTGACCGAAGTAGCTCGAATAGCGTTCAAATCAGGGTATCTAAATGATTACTTGAATATGGAATGGACAGGTTCTCGAATTTGAGAAGCGTGAATTAGTAAACGAAGTGTAAGTTCGATCGCTTTCCGATTGTCGAAATCCGCCGCTTGGTTCTGCGACTGTCTCACCTCAATCCTGTGCAGTCGCCGATTATCAACCGCGCTCGTAAAGATTTAGCCTCGCAGTTTCCCGAGGCGGCGCTAGTGCGCTCAGTGCGATCGCACAAAAAAGTCCCGTTGTTGTGGGGGTGGTTGTGCAGCCAGCGACAGTCAGTTAAATATGATTTGATTTTGGATCAGTTGATCGGTTTGGGAATAACTGACGAACGCAAGCCGGCACGCTGCGCGGATTTGTGATATTCAGCGGGAAGAGATGGTGCTCGAATTTCAACTTTCGAGCGTTATAGCAACCGCCTTGGCGGTTATGGCGTAAACTGGAAATAGTATCTTTTGTTGCGGAGCGATCCTCTTCGAGGGCTTCGCTAACCCACTCTGTCATGCCTCAACCCTACAGCTACAATATAGGCTAGAAAGTGATTCAAGCTATCGAGCTTGATGGCTTAAAAATTATGGAAGCCAGTCAACTATTCAGCTTTAGTCGCAACAGGATCGCCCGCTTGGCTAAGCGACAAGACCAAACAGGAGACTTTCTAGCTCAAGCCCAATCAGCCTCGGGGTAATGGTGATAAAATCACGGACGCTTGAGCGATTACGCGCGAGCAAGCCAAGATTCATGGGGACAAAACCCTGGTGGAAATGGCCAAACTTTGGGAGGGGGAAATTAGCGATTCCTGCTGGGGATAGCTTCGCTCGCGCGTAAGAGATCACGAGCCTTGAAGAAAATACGTTTTACTCGAATAAAAAGACTTATGGGTACCGGGAAGGGGATGAAGCCAAGCGGCAGGCTTTCATAGCCGAGTTGTCCACCCTACTCCCAGACAAAATTGTTTATGTTGATGAATAGCTTTGTGGCAGTGAATTTTTACTCGCATTGAACCTTTCTGGTTGCCGACTAGGTAGCGACATTGGCTGCTGGCTTGGGCGAATTATCGACGCAGAAAAACTCAGCGGGCGGCCGGTGCGGTTAGTGCGATCGCCTGTGGCGGCTAAAGCAGTTAAGCTGTGGTTCAAAGAGCTTGTCCGCGAGCTAGTCCATTCCCAAGTCTAAAACCTAAGCCTCACCGTATTTATGAGGCTTAACTCAAGAGTTACAATTGCTACAGTGAATCAAGTGCCGGGGTACGATCCTGCAGGTAGCAGGATTTGGGGCGAACGCTTGCAAAGATCCGGTAAAGATTGAGAAAGAGAAACGTGAGCTAGTAGACAATAGAGAAAGAGGAACAAAAATTTTCAACCTTAGTAAGCTGGCAATAATTGCAATTTGTAAGCTTTAGATCGTACACCTATGGGGCGCACCATCTTGATGAATTCCCAGAAGACAGCATTCGTCAACTCAACCTACCAATATCAAGTCGGAGGATATTTGCCTGCCGGTGCGCCCACCTATGTCAGGCGATCGGCTGACAGCGAACTCTACCAAGGACTCAAAGCCGGAGACCTCTGCTACGTGTTGAGTTCGCCGCACATGGGAAAGTCCAGCCTGCTAGTGCAAACGGCCAAAAGGTTGCAAGCAGAAGGTACAGTTTTTGCTGCCATCAACTTGAGAAGCATCAGCAGCCCAGATATCTCCCCCCAAAAGTGGTATGCCGCAATCATGTACCGCATCGCAAGCAGTTTGCACCTCACAAACAGGTTTGATGCGATCAAGTGGTGGAACGATCGCGAACTGCTGTCGCCGGTGCAGCGATTGGAGATATTTATCGAAAAAGTTTTGCTCAAGTCTATTCAGCAAAAGCTGGTAATTTTCATAGATGACATTGACAGCACCATCCGCCTAAATTTCAGTACCAGCGATTTTTTTGCTTTGATCCGGGCTTGTTACTCCAAGCGGGCAGAGCAACCAGAATACGATCGCCTGACTTTTGCAGTTGTGGGAGTAGCAGCCCCGTCAGAATTGATCCAAGATCAAAGCTGCAACCCTTTTAATATTGGACGGCGGATCAATTTAAGTCTATTCCAACTGCACGAAAGTTTGCCGCTAGCAAAAGGATTGGCACTCAAAGCTTTTCGCCCCCAAAAAGTCCTCCAAGAAATATTAGCTTGGACGGGAGGTCAACCGTTTCTGACTCAAAAGCTTTGCCGTTTGGTACTTGAATACGAGCCTTTCATTGGCAGAAATTCCGAAGCCCAGCAGGTTGAAAAACTGCTCAAACACAAAATTATTAAAGATTGGGAAGAACGGGACGAACCCCAACATTTGACAGCTATTCGCGATCGTATTTTCCATAGCCACTGCGACCTCACGCGGCTGTTAACGCTGTACCAGCAAGTTTTGCAACCGCCAGACCCGACCAAACCGGGGGAAGTGCAGGGAGTATCGGCAGATTACTCTCCCGAACAAATCGAATTGCAACTGTCAGGATTGGTTGTTAAATCTCAGGGTAAATTAATAGTTGCAAACCGAATTTATCAGGCAGTTTTCAATCAGTTCTGGGTGGAAAAAGAACTGGGAAAATTGGCTCCGTACCGCGGGGCGCTAGCAGCATGGCTGGCTTCCGACCGCAAAGATGAATCGCAGTTATTGACAGGGGAAAGTTTGCAGTCAGCTTTGGATTGGGCGGCGAACAAACAATTAAGCCAAGAACACTATTGGTTCTTGAATCCCGATCAAACTTTTCGGGAAAAACCGACAGCCGTTGCGGCACCAGTTGCAGACAGCAGCGTAGACACCGATGCTGACAGCAGAATGCTCACCCCGTCCTCAGAGACTGTTCCAACTGGCAGCAACGAACAGAGATTGTACGATCACATCGTATCCTGCGTGGAAACAGAATCCCCCGCACAGGTGATCGAGCGGTTCCAAAAGCTATTTATCGACGGCATGGGCTATCCCGATCGAGAAATTGAAGCAACTTTGTACAATATAGTCTCCGTCAAGCGATCGGATTACGACTTTAAATATATCCTCCACCGCTGCTGCTACATCCCGATCAACCGCTGGCAATTGCACTCACAAAACAAATTGGAGATCGCAAATTTAGTAGCTTTATTTAAGCAGCCTTCTCCCCGATTTGGCCGGGGATTTTACATAGTCAAGTGCTTGCAAGAACAAATAGCATTTTTTACGAAAACTGAAGAATTCCAGACCCTAGAGCGCGTAGTAAAAGCCGTAGAGAGAGAGCCGGAACCGCAGAAAGAAGATACTAATTCCCCCTTGGGTGAATTGATTTGTCGGTATCCTTATTTGTACGGGCATTCTCTGCTGAGCAAGGACAGCATTGAGGAAGACCAGCAAACCATCAAAAAACTGGAATTTCAAAGACAGCGACAATTTGAAAGAGATTTGTCTCAATATTTAAATTATTTGGTTGAACCGAGAAATACAGAGATAGGAATTGTGCAGGCTGCCGCCAATCCCACACTTTTGAACGATGCGGAACTGCACTTAGCTGTCAGGGAATTTGCCGGAAAAGTCGTAGGCGATCGCAGTTACAAAGAATCGGCTCAATTTTTCCTGAGAGATGCGAGAAAAACTCCATCTTACGGCTCATTTAAAGTGGATTTATATGAATATTTAATGTCGTCGGTAGAACCAGAATACGGCGGGCGTTTATTTAAAGACCGTTTGTACAAGCAAATCAAAAATACATTGCCAGAAAATGACTCGGTGAAATTAAATAATCACTTGTTAGTTGGAACTTGCCACCAATTGTTCAACTTCTTGGTAGTGGAAAATTCCCAACATCCCAGCCACTATGTTTTTTACGACTTGGTGTACAACCTCGGCCCCAGCCGGACAATGGGTTTACTGCTGAAACTCGTTCTGCTTTCGGGCAAGGTTAAACCTGAGTTGGAAAAGCGATTTTCTATTTTGTTTAATCACTATGAAGGTAAGCCTTCTGATGAAATTATTTGGTTTGTAAAATCATTGGAAAATTTTAATGTGGCTTTGGTCGTAAATTTTGGCAAGGCTGATTTGTCTTTAGTTAAGCAGCATCTTATTTTGGATTGAAAAATAACAAACTAGCTCGGGCAGGGTGATATAATAGTATTAATTAAAAACAAATCCAGGAAAAACAAATGAAAGCCTTAGAAGTCACAGGAACGATCGACGAAAAAGGTCAATTAATTCTCGATAGACCTTTAACACTACACACTCCGGGCCCCGTGCGAATCATCGTCCTCTTTCAGGAACCTACAGATGAAGGTGAAGACGACCCCGACGATACTCCAGTTGAAGAGGTAAAAGCCAGTCTCAAAAGGGCATTCCAGGAAGCTAAAACCCGACAGCGAATACCTTTTTCTCAAATGTGGGAGGGCATCGATGTCGAATGAATCCGATCATCTAGTTCAAATCGATTTAACGCCTGAGTATAAGCGAAATTTGCGTGAATTATCCAAAAAGTATCGACAAATCCGGCTAGATACTCAGCCCGTAATTGAACAAATACAAGCTGGCAATTTTATTGGAGATCGCATTCCCGGAATGGGCGAAGATTATATCATCTTAAAAGTCCGAGTGAAAAACAGCAACATCCAAAAAGGGAAAAGTGCAGGGTATCGCATGATTTATCAGATTGAATCGCCCGTCAGCGTACTTTTGTTAACCATTTACTCAAAATCAGTGAAGCGAAGCTATCCCGAAGGGAATCGCACAGATATTAGCCTCAACGAAATCCGCAGCATCATAGCCGATTTTGATGAAAACGAATAGCGGTGTATTATTAACTCTATGATTAGCTATCTCAAAGGCACAGTAGCCGATATCGCCAAAGGCAGCAACCGCGTCATATTGACTCTGGAAGTCAATCAAATTGGCTATGAAATCCAAATTTTGCCCCGCGTGACCGGTCAATTGCCACCCTCGGGCGAAGTCGCCCAAATTTTTACCCACCAGCAAGTTAAGGAAGACCAAATCGTATTGTACGGTTTTGGCAGCGCGGCAGAACGCGATTTGTTTCGGCAGTTGACGAGTGTCAGCGGTGTGGGAGCTCAACTGGCGATCGCACTTCTCGATACTTTAGGATTGCAAGATTTAGTCCAGGCGATCGTCGGCGGTAACACCCGCATCCTCGCCAAAACCCCGGGCGTGGGTACAAAAACCGCAGAACGTCTGGCCCTGGAGCTCAAAAGCAAACTCTCGGAATGGCGACAGCAAGCAGGTTTGACAACTTCAGTCGCCGCGGGAGTCCCCCCAGCTATTCAAGAAGAAGTCGAGATGATCCTGCTGGCGATGGGATACACTGGGGCTGAAGTCTTGCAAGCGCTGCAAACCCTCAGTCAAGACAGCACTTTGTCCGCCAAAGGTGATGCGGATGATTGGATACGTGAGGCAATCGCCTATTTGAGCCGATAGCAACTCTGGACACGGCAATGCCGTTTCCCTACTTGAAACAAGCTTCTGTTGATGTATGCGAGACTTTGAGTCGATCGCAAGTCGCCATTTACTTTTCCCCGCAAGGGGATTGAAACTCTTTAATTGAAGTGAAGGAAGGGGGGGTGGCTGATTATTGCGCGGGGCGCTTAAAGCTCACCACAAAACTTCTCCCTCCGCTCTTGTCTTTGCCTCTTGGCAGCACGCAGTGTTGCCAACTCCAGCGGATTGGACCAGCGATTAAATAGGCGTCTCCTGCATGTTGTTCGAGTTCAAAGACGGGGCTATTGGCATCTTTGCGAAAGCCAATGACGCGGTTGTTGGAGAGGCTGATGGCGAGGATTCTCTCTCCGTGTCGGTGGTTGTCGATGTGCCATTTGAACTGGGCGGAAAGGCTGCCGAACCAATCGGTGACGCGGTATTGATTGGGCATCTCATCGAAGAACCCACGGTCTTGTAAGGTCTTCCCCCAAGCGAGCATCCAGGGGCTTGGTGGCGGGGTCTCTTTGCCGGGGGCTCCGCGACGGATGGGCGCGTCGGCCTTTGGGGGTGTGGTTGTCTCGGGGGTGTTGTGTCCGAAGTCTCCGTAGTAGCGAAAGAGTACATCGCCTGGGTTCTTGGTGTACTCGTCATTTGCCACAATGAGGTCTACCTCTTTTTGAGACAGTAACTTGGGGAAGGTCTTTAGACCGGGTGGCTTTGCCATTTTGTTCCGGGGTTTTTCTTATTGTGCGTTTGCTGTGTCGATCGCGCGAGCAGCCACCCACCACAACGGCCAGAATTTTATTAGGTTTGGTGGGTGCCATAAAAAGCATTTATGCAGGGCATTGGGCCTTTATCCACCAACCATTATAGAAATAGCTTTCGACATTATGAGAGGGGTCATCGCAACTCTCGGGGTTGTTTGCGGGGGCCAGACAGAGAGAGTGCGCGCCGTTGCTGGCGCTAAATAATGTGGTACTGTTGGCGATCGCTGGTTTCAATGTGGCAATTCACTTTTCCCCGCAAGGGGATTAAAACTCGCCATGCGAACCATTGCAGCAAAAATTTCATCTCGCACCCTGCACCCTTGTTCATTGGCTGTGGTACAATTGCAGATTGTGACAATCGTACAAAAAAAACTAAAATCAATTCATGGCTCTTACACAACAGCGCAAACAAGAAATCATGGGCGACTTCCAAACCCATGAAACCGATACCGGTTCAGCAGATGTCCAAGTCGCCATGCTGACCGATCGCATCACAAAACTCAGCGCCCACCTGAAAATCAACCAAAAAGACTTCGCCTCCCGGCGCGGTTTGATGATGATGATCAGCCGCCGCAAGCGCCTGCTGGCATACATCCAAAAGCAAAATGTCGATCGCTACAAAGCATTGATTGCCCGTCTAGGCATTCGCGGCTAAACACCAAAGCCAAAATTTGCGACAATATTCTTTAATCTTGGACAAACACCAAGACTTATTGAAAAATGTTCGAGATTTCAGGTGAGAGATAAAATATGTCCTCGGAACCACCCCGCAAGCGCTTGCCCTTTGAACCGGCAACAAATCGTAAAAAAACGCCTAAAAAGCCCCCAGAACCCCAAGCAAGCGTAGCCTTAGAGTCGGATTCTGCCGACAAGCAGCCGAAAGCTAACAAAACCGGAAAAGAGTCGCAATCCATCCCAGAAGTAGTCAGCCAACGCATGATATCTCGCATAGCGGTATTCTGCGGCATACCGACAATGCTGGGAGTTTGCACATTTTTTGTAAGCTATTTGGTAGTCAGCAACGGCTTGTTCGATCTGCCCAACACAGCAGTATTGCTGGTAAGCATGGGCTGTTTTGGTCTAGGCGTTCTGGGATTGAGCTACGGAGTCCTCTCGGCTTCCTGGGATGAAGAAATTTCAGGAAGCACTCTGGGGTGGGAAGAATTTAATACCAATTTTGGACGGATGCGAGAAGCGTGGCGCGCCGCCAAGCCAAAAAGTTAGTCATTAGTTATTAGTTATTAGTCATTAGCTAAAAACTAAGCTGTTAACCATCTAGAATTTGTTTTTGGGGAGGGAACAAGAACCCGCCCCACAACAATGCTAAAAATACTGATATAAATAGATTCTCGATCGCCATTGCATCTATTTTTCTCAGTTCATCCGTGTCATAATCCGTAGTTTAGCCCAACAGAAAAGGCAAAAAAAATATGATTATTGTAATGAAAGCCGGCACTCCAGAAGCCGAGATCGATCGAGTAGACGAAGAGCTCCGCACTAACTGGGGTTTGATACCAGAAAAAATCGTCGGCCGTTACAAAGTTGTTATGGGTTTGGTAGGGGAAACCGCCGAGCTCGAACCGATGCAACTTCGCGAAATGAGCACCTGGATTGAGGAAGTGCTGCGGGTGGAAAAACCCTACAAACGCGCTTCTCTGGAGTACCGCCAAGGAGAAGCCAGCGAAGTAGCGGTTGCTACTCCTTTAGGAACTGTAATGATCGGCTTGCATCACCCGATCGCGGTCGTAGCAGGCCCTTGCTCGGTCGAAAACGAAGAAATGATTGTGGAAACGGCAATGCGCGTCAAAGCTGCTGGAGCTCATTTTCTCCGCGGTGGCGCCTACAAACCGAGAACTTCCCCCTATGCTTTCCAAGGCCACGGCGAGAGTGCTTTGGGATTGCTAGCTGCGGCCCGGGAAGCTAGCGGTTTGGGAATTATCACGGAAGTTATGGATGCGGCGGACTTAAGTGCGATCGTGGAAGTAGCCGACGTGGTTCAAGTCGGGGCGAGAAATATGCAGAATTTCTCACTGTTGAAGAAAGTTGGAGCTCAAGACAAGCCGATTTTGCTGAAGCGCGGCATCTCGGCCACCATTGAAGAATGGTTGATGGCTGCTGAGTATATCATGGCTTCTGGCAATCCGAACGTGATTTTGTGCGAGCGCGGAATTCGCGGGTATGACAGGCAATATACACGCAATACGCTAGATTTGTCGGCAGTACCAGTATTGCGGACTCTGACTCACTTACCGGTGATGGTTGACCCGAGTCACGGCACCGGTTGGGCGCAGTTTGTACCTTCGATGGCGTTTGCTTCGATCGCCTCTGGTACAGATTCGCTGATGATTGAAGTGCACCCGAATCCGAAAAAAGCTTTGTCTGACGGGCCGCAATCTTTAACACCGGATCAGTTCGACAAGTTGATGGAAGAATTGGCGGTGATTGGTAAAGTCATGGGTCGTTGGCCGCAGCCCGTGCCTGTTTTGGCATAGAAATCGCAGTCATAAGTAGGTCATTGCCAAAAAAACCATAGTATCGACAAGGTACTATGGTTTTTTTTCGCTTACCTGTTACTCATTGAATTAGCGGGCACTTTGATTTAAGATTGTTTGAATTTGATTTTGTACTTGTTCGAGTTCTCGACGTTTGTCAGCCAGCCAAACTTTTTGGGCCTCGCATTCTGCTTGATTTTGGCGATCGCGATTTTCCTGCTGTTCTAATAAATTCTCCCACAGCGAGATAGCTTTTGACATCACACCATTACTTGCCTCAATTCGCTTCTCGAATAATGCAATAATTCTTTCTTGTATCTTATCAAAAATAGACTGTGAAGATTCATTGAAATTCTCCAACCCTAACTCACAAACTTTTTCCTTGATTTGAGCTTTAACGGCGTCGCCATCTAAAAAACTCCAGCCCAAACCTCCACCAGCACCCGCAGCTAAGCCACCCAAAATAACTCCAATAAAACCAAGCCCTGTAAAAAATAGCAACGCAGCACCGACGGCGGCACCAATCCCTAAACCGCCTATGAATCCGCCACCCTCTATCTCACCAATTGATTCAGCAATCCCGCTTCCACTTGTACCAATCCCGCCCAAATTACCTGCCATCGCCAAATTATTAAATTGACTGACAAGGTTACTACTCAGTTGCTTATCGAACTTTTGGAACTCCTGCCGAATTGCATAAATGTCTTCATCTATTTGACTATTTAAAGCTCCCATATTCTGTTGAAAAATAGACTGTACTTTTTGAGTAGCCCAATCTTCTATTTCTTGGGTGATATCTCCCACAAATTGATCTGAATAATCTTTAGTCAACTCTTTTTGACTCCACATATGCGAATGCTCAGAAGTCCAGCGCTCTGTTTTTGTAATCAGGCGTTCTCCTAATCCTTCCACCCATTCATTCCAAGATTCAAGAGTTTTGTCTAAAGATTGCTGCATCAATTCATTCGCTAAAAGTTGGATTTTGACATCGCGGCCGCTTACTTCCGCCATTTGTTCAAAAATATTCGCCTTATCTCCTTGAGAAACTGTCAACTTTCCTTCTAACATTTCCCGCATTTGAATCAATTCATCGCAGCCAGTGTCAATGATTTGCTTCATTCCCGATGCCGACTGCTGAAGTGCGATGGCCCCCCGTTCAACTGTCAAAAACTGCTCAACCGACTTTGTAAAACCATGAAAAGCTTTGAGGTAATCGTCATTTTCATTTCCTACTAAAATCGCATCCAATGCTGATTGAGCAGAAATAAAATGACTCCGGTTTTCCCCCGCAATAATTGGGTTTGCCCCATTAACAATCTTTTCTACCCTTTTTCTTACCTGAGTTCGACTCTCTTCTCGGCGGAGCAAATCGAAAAAGTTAACTACAATAAAAATATTACTTGCGCCTTGATCGTTTCCATAATTTAGTTCTTTTTTTAAGTACAAAAGCAGTTCCCGCTCTTTCTCCGTTAAAGCATTTTGAGCATGAGTCAAGAAAATCACTGCATCAGCAGTTTTTAGAACTTGCTGAGTTACCGCTGTGCGTTCCGCTTGTTCGTTTAATCCGGGAGAATCAATAATTTCTACCCCATTGCGGCACAACTCTAATTCGGGATGCTCGAAAACAATTTCTTTAATTTCCGAATTGATTATCTCATCTTCGCAAGAACCCAAAGCCGCCTCTTCCGAAATGGAAGCTTTCTCTTGATATTGTGCCGGTGGAATTTCTTCCTCCCGTCCATCTTTGTAGCGACAAATAACCCGGCGCTGCGAACCATATTTCAAAATAGTCACACTCCCGCTACAGGGAATATCCCGCACCGGTTGGATTTCCTCGCCGAGTAACGCATTGAGTAAAGTTGATTTGCCTTTACTAAACTCGCCGACAACAGCCACGCGGAAACGCTGAGATTGCAAGTTGCGAGATATTTTTGTTACTTCTTCTGTTAAAGTACGAGAAAAGACGCTGCGATCGCTTCCCTCTAGCAAAGTTAAATGTAGTTGGCCACAAACTCTATCCAGTTGTTTTTGATACTCCTGAAATTTTTGCAACTCCTGATAGGAGGAAACTGAATGCTTTGGATTGCTTTGTTGTTTGGGTTTTTCTGGTAAATATTCGATAATGTGACTAGCAGCACGGACAAACAAAGAATCGAGAGATTGAAATCCTGCGGGATCTAGTAACGAGTGGACTTCTGCTAAAGCTGCTGTATCGCTTATTGCTTGACTGCTAAAACTCGCTTCCAAAACTGCCAAGTATCGAGAGTCAATTTCCAGTGTGTTACCGATAAGTATCAAATACCCTTTTTCGCGATCGTCCATTGTTCCATCTGCTGCCGACATCTGATAGCCAAAACTAATTAACAGCAGTTTTTCCTCCTCAAAAAAGCACGAGGTGAGGGCCAGCAACTCGTGCATTTTTTTGTAAACTTCCTGATATCGCACCGCCTTAACCATCGGCTTTACCAATTGGCGCAAACTGTTGTTAGCGGGGATGAGTGCCGTCATAGTTGTACTCAGTCGCTGCGTTTCCTCAGCGCCAACCGTACCGTCGGCATAGATAACTCCCACCAACACTGTCACCAGCCCCGCCAGGAAAAGCATCGGCGGAGAAATATCTTCTTTTCGGAGTTTTTGCCGTGTCAGCAGCGAAATAAGCTCAACGGTTTGGGAACTAATTAACGAAGTATTCATTTGTAGCGCCTAATAATATTTCTTTTATTAAATGGATCATAATAGATCAGTTGTTCTGTGAGATGCTAGCAGGGTAAAAATTTATGATGAACTTTGTATTTTCCCCAGCGGTACAGGCTGCGATCGAGGCTGGCAAGTACGCACAAGTGTTTACATCCGCTGGAGTGCCGATCGGCATGGCGAGAGATGCAGCGACGGGAGAGTTCGTAGCCCATGCCGTTGGCGCCGCCCTCAACAACAACCCACTATCGCCCTTAGTGTCTCCCATGCAGTTTGTTATGGGCGGCTTGCAGATGCAGCAAATGCACATGGGCTTTCAAGGCGTCCAAGCCACTTTGGGGGTGCTGCAAGCGACAACAGCCGTCATTGGTGTGGGAACTGTGGCGGGGGTAGCCTTATCAGCGGTGAATTTGCACCAGACATTGAAACTAAAAAAAGCGGTTGAGAGGCTGGAAGTTAAAGTAGAAAATGGTTTCATCAATTTAGAACAACTTTTGAAAGGTCAAGGCGCGGAAATTAAGCAATTAATTTCCGAAGTGGTTGCAGATATAAAATTTGAGAACCATCGCCTAGTCTTAGTGCGGGCGTACGGTTTATTTAATCAAGCAATTCAACGAATGCGATCGGCTTTGCAACTGCAAGATATTAACCGCCGCAATGCTGAAATTGATGCAGCGCGGGGGATGTTGTTTGAAGCTTTAGCAGACTACAGAAATCCGCATTTATTAGAAGAAACTTGTGCGGCGGGACAGTTGCGTCGGTTAGAGTGCAGTTGGGCGATCGAGCAAAGTATTATCGGCACGTATCAGGTACAAAATGAATTTGGTGCTGCAGGCGATCGGCTTTCTCAACTTCAACAACAAATCCGTCAAGATGGCTTAACAGTAATTGCTGGCTGCGACTCGGACGACGAACTAGATTTTCTCTTCCCAGAAATCACGCGAATTCACAATCACGATTTAGCGGCATTAGACACTTGGCAAAATCAGATTGAATGGATAAAATCTTTGCCACAAAGTGAATTAAAAGAGTTACAGAGTAAAGATTTTACTAATGCGAAGTTTTCATCAAGCGGTGATAAAAAATCACCAACAACAGCTTCAGCAATACCGGATGAACAGTTATTTTATGAAAATTTGCGGCCTAAGTCTCATTTTTATTCTCTTCAGACTCAACTGGAATTAATGCTCGCTCCGCAGCAGCGTCAAGATTACGAAGATTATATCATTGAGCAAGGGCAAATAGCTGGTCATAAAAGTTTAGTATCGTCGAACTTGGAAAAAGCGTCTGATTTGGCTGTTGCTAATCTGTTTTACTATTTCAAAGTCCGAGATGAATCGGAAGAAGAATCAGAATTAGTTAACACCCCTAATTTGTAATTAGCTTTAATTTTCTCCCTGTTTTGATTATCCATCAATTACTATCTAGAACTGAAAGACTTTCATTAAGTTGTTTCATATCCCCTTGCGGCTGCACTTGCTTGTGCAAACTAATTTTGTCGCCCACTTCATACCCCGAATTAAAACCCGCCGCGCTGCTGACTTGAGAATCTGTTCTCGTTCTAATTTTAACCCCTCGGCCCTCTAGATAATCCGCGATCGCCCGTTGATTTTTCTCAAACATCGATCGCACTACAATCCCTGGAGTCGCCGCCGCATCCCCCGAACCCGGAATCCCCGACTTTTCCATCTCCTGTTTTTGTTCCAACAATCTTTGTCTCAACCTCGTCGCGCATCCAACCCGAAAAGCATTCAGATACGCCAATCCCCTGCCGTTTCCTTTGCGGTATTTAGCCCTTTTTTCAATCGCAGAACTCAAATACTCGTACAGGTGTTTGCAAACAATCAGGTTTGTAGAAGTTCCCACCAAAAACATACTGCCATTATAAGTGTTTCGCATAGCATTGCAACCGTTAGCGTCAGCAATTCCCGAAAGCAGCATCATTTTCCAAGTGACAAATTTGGATGTTGTTTCAACTGAGTCTTCGTCAATCTCTTCTTGGTGATTTGGCCCTAAATCCGCGAGGCTGAGATTGTACTGTGCCAGTAAAAGGGAAGCTTTTTCGGCCGCAGCAGTCGATTCGTTTTCATTGGATGAGGTGGCGAGGGCTAACAGCTTTTTGATTCTTTCGACAATACTTGTGTCTGCCATTTTTCAATCGGTTCTAGGGTGAGACTACGCGGTGGCAAGGATTTGGGTGAATTCCCATTTTAGTATAGCTGGAAATGTGCGAGATTTTTTGAGGAGGATTTTTTTGAACCGCAGAGGGCGCAGAGGGCGCAGAGAGAGAGAAAGAAAGAAAGATGTTTGCAACTGATGCGCGGATTGGTTACTCTTCGAGGACTTCCAGGACTGATTTGGGCAACAATTTATCTTTAAACCAGACTACTTTTGCTGACACATCTTTTACATTCACTCCGGCTTTTTCTAAATTCAGCCGTTCGGAAATAGCTAAAATTAAGTGATCGCATTCAGACTTCTGTACTTGTGCAAATTTCTTTTGCAAATACTCCGGCCGCCAATAGCCAACTATTTCTAATAAAAACACTCGCCCGTCGGGATGCACTAACCGAAAGTCGGGAATCATCACACTACCTGGAATCGGAATTAAATCAACTTCTCGCTCTAGTTGCCACTCGGTTTTTGTGGAATTCCATCTTTCAGCAAATGCGGCTTCTAACATACTATCATAAGGCTTGCCAGGGGGATAGTGGCTGACTAAACCGCAGTCGGAATTTAGGGTGAATTTACCTGTTTTCAAAACGCCGCTAAAAGGGTCTTTTGTGTGCAGTGTCGAGTGCATACTCCATTTGGTGACGTGCAGCAGTGCGGGCAGCATTTTCGCCAGGGCTAAGCCGTAGCGGGTGCTGGGTTTGAATAAGCTTGTAGGGCCGTCTATTGTCAGTGTAAAACCGTGGTCTGCATCGCCTTCGATGTAAGTCATTAACTGAAATAGTTTCAGATAGCGAAATAAGAGTTTGTATTCTCCTGGATCGTTGCGGTGGGCGGTTAATTGGACTTGACTTGCTCGGTAAAATATGCCTTGAACTTGAGAAAGATTGTATTTGTGAAGCAAGTTTTCGGGTGTTGGTGGATTAAACTCTGTGAGGATTTTGTTCTCGTTTAAATCCGCGTATAAACCTGTAGTGATTTCGTGAGGAAAAACTTCTCTGTTTAAGTCTTGGCTGAGTTCAGTTGCTACTTTTTCCAGGGTTAATTGCGTGGATTGAGGGCTGGGAGTCGATCGCGCGGACAATGCAAAAACCCGCTGTCTCAACTCAGAGGGTTCTAGGGGACTGATGACTTCCAAGGTGCAGAAACCGCTTTTCAGCAGGTGCGCTAATCCCCGTTTCAGCCGATAATCGGGGCTGTCGCCTTCTAATTCTAGCAAGCGTCCGTCGAGCTCGCCTTGGGTTTTGCCGATCGACTCTTGAAAGCACTTTATCGTTTCTGTAGCTGCTTCTAAGTTTTTAGCATCTATCTTGAGGCGGAGAGGAATAATTGATTCCCCGTTTTGGCGGTGACTTAATAAATCAGTTGGTAGCATTTGTTAATAGTTTTTTATTTTTAACCGCTGATTAACGCTGATTAACGCTAATCATGGGTATTTGTTTAGTTATACCGCTTTTGGAATCTTTGCTGGGGGAAGCTTTCAGGGGAAATAACCCATTTTTAACCGATTTGTCGCTATAGGGCGGAAAAATTGCTTGACATTTTAATTTACATCGTTTACTGTAATCATAGGAAACGTAAAAAGCTAGGTGCTTTACACTCATGGACTTTGAGGATATTCGTCAGTGGCAGGGAACTGCAGAGGCGATCGCCAAGGAACTTAAGCGCCAAATTGAGCAGCTTGGGTTGTCTGTGGAACCGCCTGCGGTGCGGACTGTCCGCCTGTGGAGATCGAAGCAGCTATTGTCGCAACCCAAAGGGCAAGAATTTAGATTTCGCCAGATTCTGGAGGGATTGGCAGTGGCGCTGCTGCTGAAGCGGGGCTGGACACTGGCGGCGATCGCTCAAGTTTTACCCTCATTCCCCGACGCAACTTTGGAGCAACAAATTCTAGCCGAGGCTGATCGTCAAGACCCAACCTGGTTGCCACAAATGCAAACAACGACATTGCCATTACCCACAGGACACGCCAGCACGATCGATCTGGCTGAAGATACTGTTATATTGCTGGCCCAGGGAATTCTGCGACAGTACACAAGAATTCTCAATCGAGACATCGTTCGCCAAGACGATACTATGCCATCGGAACTTTATCGGGCTATGTGCAAGTTGGGCAGGCTGTATATCGAATCCGGACAAAGCGATCGCGCGGCTTGCGTGCATACCGTTTTGGAACGTGCTAGATATCCCCTTGATAAGCTTGATAAGTGGGACTTAGATATTTTTTGTCACCCAGATTTTCGGTTTGGTCAAGCAATTCTCATCACTCCTGACTTGCGAGTGCCGACTTCAGATTGTGCAGAAATTGCCAACACCAGAGGCACTTTTGGCGAAGATAATGTCATCGAACACCGCCTGTACCAACGGTTGCGCGAGGCAACTGAACGATTGGGGATTCGCCGCCAGCACAAAGCTTATACGGCTTTGCGAGCGCTATTTGGCAGCCGATCGCTCATCGGAGAACACCAACTTTTAGACTATTTACGTGAGAACGATTTAACCCCTTTACAGGGAATGATTGTTGACACCTTTTTTGATAGCGTGCCGGATATCTGGTTAATTGGCGGACACGCTCATCGCTGCGCGTATTGCGGTACGCTGATGCGCCCCTATCCCAATAAAGAACTTTTTCTCGATGGGCGATGTCCGATTCGCCAATGCCTCGGTCACAACTCCTCAAAAGCAAAAGTTTCGGAGAAATTAGACCCAAACCAAGACCGCTTGCTCATCGCCCAGCCGCAAATTTTAACCTATTGGACTGGGCCGGCGATCGACGAATTAGCAATTTTTGAGGCAGCCAGAAAAAACGGACTAGATGCCGAACTTTACCCAGAATCAGACCAGTGCGATATCGGAATTAACCGTCGCAATATTGGTATTGATGCTAAATCATACACCAGTCCTGTCTCTCTTGCCTTGCGCCTCAATCGCAGCATCGGCGGGCTGGTTCACTACCGCCGCCGCATCATTGCCGTCAGCGACCAATTAATTGAGGAGCGGCCAGATTACCTCTCTACTTTCCAGTCAGTACTCGATAAAAAAGGCGATGCTGCTACTCTCGAAATTATGTCTGTTTCACAAGTCATTGAGTTGTTAAAGGCAATCAAATATGAGAATTAAACCGGATTTCTGGACGGGAATAGATCGCATTTGCTGGCTGTGTGTCTTGATGGCAGAATTTATTGAGACTAATTCCCTAGAATATGCCCCTTTAACGATATCGGGAATGGCGAGTATCATCAATGCACCCGCGTTGGCAAAAGCCCGCCAAGCCATTTTCAATATGCGGCTGATGTCGCTGGCTTACGTGACAGAACAGTCAGTGAAACACGCAGTTGCTATTTATAACGATCGCCACTACCGCAACAAAACTCAGGGAACCTATAAAATTAACTTAGAAACACTTCATTTTGAACGCACAGACCCCCTAGAAGACCCTTTAATTGCCCAAGCACGTCAAATTCTGGGCCAGCCCTTGGCACACCAATTTTACAGCGCCACCTTTGCCGATCCCCGCCAGCCAATGGCCGTTGCTTTAGGTGAAGAAACAACAGCCGCGAGAGTGCCAATTGGGCCGATCGCAGCCCCACTTGCGCCGCGCCGCACCCATTCCCTCGTTCGCTTGCCGAAAGCAAAAATCCGCATTCCCCTTGCGGAACTTTACGAGTTAGCAGTTGAGATGGATGAACGCGAAGCAAATCACCCTGAAAGAAGACAGGGTAACTGGGTAAAACGGTTTCAACATTTTGCGCTTAAAGTGCCAGAAATTGGTAAGGGTTTGCGGGAAGAAACAGTCATCGAATTAGAAGGCATCAAGCACTTAATTGGACTGCCTGGATCGGGCAAAACAACTTTGCTCGTCTTAATAGCTGTGTGGTTGGGAAAACGCGGTTATAAAGCGATGTTTGTATTTCCCTCCATTGAAGTTGCCAGACAGTACATGGCAGAACTGGCATTTCACGAAATTAAAGTGGGAATGCTAGTCGGTCAAAGCGATGGAACTCGCCGCCGACACGCTGACAATATTGCCGAGGCGATCGCAGCATCAGGGGGAAATGGCGGCTTTGCCTATAGTTTGGAACAGGCAGAAACTTTTGGCTTAAATTGCGTCTTGCCTGCGTTTTCAAATGCTGATACTTCGATGTGGGAATTTGGTAAAGCACCCTGCAATGAAATTTTACAAAGCGGTGGTAAAAAAGGGCAAATGAAAAAGTATCTTTGTCCGGTTTGGACGATGTGCGGGCGCCACAAAGCACCCCGCGATTTGCTAGATGCTGATATTTGGGTCGGCCACGTTCTCTCAATGGATACTGAAGTTCCACCTCATGCTATTCGCGATCGCATTCGTTATTTTGAATTAATTGCCCGGACATTCGATGTCGTAGTTTTTGACGAAGCAGATATGGTGCAATCAAATCTGGATGCTTACGGTGCAGCCACTTTGAAACTTTCTGGTGCGGCAGATTCTATCCATTTAGTCATTCAAGAACAAATTCACAATCGTTTTGCTCGTGGCGAAAATTATCGATTGTTCGATCGAGATGTAGAACTTTATAGCCGCGACCTAGCAGAATTTGGCAATCACAACACATCGTTAATTACTGCCGTTCAAAATATGCCCTCATCGCCAGTCGGCAAACGCTATGAGAATCAGTTATTAACCGTTCTGAGAATAGTCAGCGATTTGTTGGATGGCTTTGAGAAAACTTCTAAACGCGATCGCCTTGACGAGGTAGAAGTCAAACAGGGATTTAGCAAAAGTCGAGCCTTGAAAGAATTCTGGGAAACGGCTGCTTACCATGCTTTTTACGATCGCACTGGCATTGAACCGCACGATCGACTCAACCTGGATCTTTGCGCTCAAAGGCTGGGAATCAACCGATCCACCCTCAAACAGCAATGGGAAACTCAAATTCTTTATTTTCGTCGTTATTTAGCGGAGAATCTGATCGAACGGCGCGACAAAATTGTCAAAGAAATTGCCGAATTGTTTTTGCCTTTGTGTTTTAATGATGGCACTGAATCAGCCGAAGCTCAGGATACGATTACCTTACTTGTTTGCGTCACTTTTGTAATTTTAGGCTATCAGCGGATCGTACCGGAAACGAGAACAATGGTAGCAGAAGGACTGATTCGGGAACCGATTGTCGAATCAACGGCAACGCCGGAACTGCGACAACTGATTTCTGAGAATATTTTGGGGTCTTTTTCGGGCGTGAAATACAGTTTCCAATCGGCACAAACTACTCGAATTCAAGCCCGCAATGTAGAACTGTCTTATATCATTTTTGTGGGCGCGCCTCGGATGTTAATGCACCGTTTTCATCAGTTATTTGAGGCAGATGGCGAACTTACAGGGCCGGCAGTTTTAATGACTTCCGCTACCTCATTTCTCGAAGCAAGTCCTGCTTATCACATTAACTCGGGGCCGGATTATCTGCTGCAACCGCGCCAAACAGAACACGACCCCAAAAAGAGCATTTACCGCTTCAAATGGCTGCCAGATCGCGAATGGCGCGATGAACCTCTCCGATATAGCGGTGCTGGCAATGATCGGCGCGATCGTAATTTAGAAAAAATGGTAGACGCGCTGGTGCAAGGAGGAAACAAGAAATCTGAAATTTACAAATCCCTCCGCAACTTTGACGTGCAAGATAATATTTACCGCAAAGCTGCCTTAATTGTTAACAGCTACGAACAAGCTCGGAACATTAAGAAATTTATCAACGATTATTATCCAGACATCGGCAAACGAACCAAAGCAGTTGTTAAGTTTCTCAAAAACGGAGAGCAACCCACTGATTTCGTCACAACGGCTCAGTGCGAGGCTTTAGGAGATGATGAAACTTGCGATATTATCATTTTTCCGATGTTGGCGATTGGTAGAGGCGTAAATATTGTTTTCACCAAAGGCCCCAGGAAACTCGATGCAGCCATTGGTACAATTTATTTCCTCACCCGTCCCCACCCCACGACTGACGATACACAACTTTTGTACAGCCTAGCCGGAAAAGCTACCCAAGAATTTGACAGTCGAGTTTTTACTGAAGCAGAAGACTTGCCAGCAATTTCTAATGCTTGGAAAAAGTCGAGAAAACAACTCTGGAAAACGGCGAACAGGCTGTTGCGCGAACCTCTAATGGCTAGCCGTTTGGGTGAAGATTTATTTAAACCGTTTACGGCAAATCAGATGGTGGGAATTTTGCAAACTATCGGGCGCGGGATGCGAAAAGGGTGTCCGGTACAAGTTTACTTTGTCGATGCAGCTTGGGCTATTAAATCCACTGAAGATAAACCAGACTCCGGGCGGGACAGTATGCTTGTTCAGATGCGAATTATTTTAGAAGAATGCGTCAAGCATCCCGATCCAGTGGTTCGAGAAATATATCAAGAACTTTACGGTGCATTTCTCGATCCCCTGCGGCGCATTGAGGGCGTAGTTTACCCGCCAAGTTTACGGAATTCAGAAGGCTTGACAGAGGAAGAAGACGATTTTGATGATTTTTCACCTTTATTGGAGATGTAACCATGAACGACGAAATTTTTGACAAAATTGAATTCGATGATGACGGTGAAGGAAAGGAAACTACTATTATTGGAGATGCAACCATGAACGACGAAATTTTTGACGAAATCGAATCTGATGATGACGAAGAAACTGAAGCGACTGTGCTTTCAGACACCCTTTACATTCCTCTCGGCCAGCCCAAAAGTCTGAAAGAGATTCCCCTAGCTTTTACCGTGCCAGATAACATGGAGCCAGTAACAGTCAAAGGCTTGACCCTAGCTTGGACAAAAGCTGCTTTGCATGAGCTTTCGACCATCCAAAAAGCTATTTGCCAGGGTGATTCAACTATCAAAAATCTCCCTTATGCCTCGCTGCGAGGTTTGTTAGAAGTAGGACTTGACAGTGCCGCACGGATGCATTCAAATGTAGGTTTGAGTAACTATTCGTTGAATTCAAAAAGTGTAAATGAGCCTGAACCATTTGCTTACTTAAATTGCGAAAATACTCAAGATATCCAGAAAGCGTTACGCCCAATTATCAACGAGTGGATGATAAATTTTCTCAAACCTTTTGCTGAAAAGGAAGATGGGCTATTGGAAGTTATCGACCGTTTGGAAGATTTCCATGAGAAACAGGAGTTGCTAAAAATTACTGTGTTAAAGTCTCATGTTTTACCTTGGAAGTGGTCAGCAGCAACAGGAACAACTCAGGGAAAAAATGATGATTATCGCGCGTTAGTCGATTATGCAGCTCGTGCGATAGCGGGAAAAGAGATTTTTCAGGGGCTAGGAACAATGAAGCGGGTTATTTCCAGCAGTGGTAGCCTCACAACTGGGATGGCAGAATTGATTACCGATCCCATTACTCTACCCGACACTACAGGAACATTCAGTCTGGTGGTACGCTTAGAAGTTGTAACCTATCCTTCTTTGCACCAGCCTTTATTGAAGATAGATGTTTCCAAACGCCGCTGGGTGGGTCGGTTAAAACCTGCACGTTATAACTCAGCAGATATTAGCGGTTTTGTCTTTTCTCAAAACTACAGCGATCGCGCTTTTAGCTACACAGTGCTTTCCCAGTCGGAAAAACAGGAGAAAAATCAGCAGGACAAAAAGAAAAAGTGGTTTTGGGCGATTGATAAAGATTTTGAAGCATTGCGCGGCAAGCTAAAACTCCCGCTGAAAACCCCTAACGGTCAAAATATTGATGGTTCCCAAATTGCTTTGGGCCAAGCTTCAACAGAACGCTGTCAAGTAATGTTAACTTACCGCAACGGACTGCAAGAAGGAAAACACGAGATTGATGCTGGTGTACCGGAGATTGATAAATTAGAAGCTTTTGAGGCGATCGCCAAAATTATTGAACCTATCGGTTTTAAAGCTTTTGATGATTACTCTCCTGTAAAATTTAAGAGAGGTGAAAGCCACAAATTAGATGATGCAGCTTCACGCATGATTAATCTGCCTACTCTGTTAGGTGCTGCTTTAGAAGTTCTCGAAAAAGACGACTGCTATGATTTGACTCCCAAATATCTAGAAAGCTTTGAGGACAATGAGTTAAACAGCTTGCTCACTAAACACCTTGATACCAATTTAGATAATATTGCCAAAGGCAGAAAAGCCCTTAAATTGGTTTGTCAATTAAAAGAACTCAAGGCGATGATTCAGGCAAACCAGGAAGCTATGCGTCGGCTATATCCTAACGAAAGACTGTTGCTTGTTGTCTTTTACGAAGAACAATGCCAAACCGAAATAAAACTGCTGCAAGCAATAATTCGCGTTCTCTGGGGTGGTGCGATCGAACTCATTGCTAATCGTTTGCCAGCAAACACTCACGGGCCGAAAGAGTCATTGTCAGGTGCAAATTTGAAACCGAAAGAGCGATCGCGCCACCGCATAAAAGCCTGGGAGTCGATCGTCCAACAACTTGCTTTACGCAAACAGCGAACTTTTTGCCTGGTAATGGCACGGGAATGGTATCCAGACAACAAACATGACGATTCGGTGAATAAACCCTCATCCCGTCAAGCACTGGCTACAATCGCTGGTTCTTGCGTGCAGTTTCTGCTACCGATTGAAACAACCAAGGAGAAAAATATTCTCAACCTCGATAATTTTTCCCATCGAGTGCAAGCTGCTCTAAAAGACTTACTTTCAGCTCATTCTGGCCGCATTGATGATGTCAAAGAAAAGGTTGACAAATGGCTAAAAGATACTCCAATAGAAGCCAGACCAAAAGAAATTATCGGGATTACGATCGTCCGCAAACAGAAAGGTCGCACTCGCGGCTCTATTGAGAAGACATTTTTACCAGTTGCTATGCGTCTCAACGTGGAGACAGGCGAGTGCGAACTGTGCTGTGCTTATGAGAAAGGTAATAATTTAAAAATCAGTCCTTGGAGCAAGTTTTCTGATGCGATCGCCTTCATTTCCCAAATCTCCCCCGTGAAACTGGCTGACAAAGAAGATGTGCGTCGGAATCGTTTCATGGAATTTGTCAAGCAGATTATTTCCAATTCTGTAGAGGAGGGAAATCAACCATTAGTTACGATCGATTCTTCCAACTGTGTGAAACTTTGGTCTTGGCTTGCCGATTCTAAAATGAATGCAAATCAGATTAATTTTGAAACCAAGTCGGGAAGCCCCTTGCACGAACATATGGAGCAAGAATGGAAAGGCGCGCGGATAATTCGGATTCGCCAAGACCTCGCCCCTGGAATTCTCGATAAAAAAGTAAGATATTTTGCGGAAACTTTTCTGGAAGATCCGCGAACAAAAGAAGAATTAACTTCAACTTTTGAAATTCCATCTGCCTCCAGTGCAATGAAGTTATTTCGGCTAAATCCAACTAATCAAAACAGCGAAATTAATCAAACTGGTTGTGTTGCTTACCTGTCTGTAGGACGTAAAACACTCCATAAAGAATCGCGCGGTCAAAGTTGCTATTGCTCGACACAAATTAGTACAGTTTTCAAAATCAAAAAAGAGGATGATTCGCTTGAAATAGTTTTAAATGAAGCTGGATTAGAGGTTCACAAAATCGGAACCCGTCCGCCTTTTGTTGGACACTTACCAACTCCTAATCCCCTGGAAATTGTTGTGACTTTGCGACAGGAAAATGACAATCCCGATCGCCTTGCTGCGCTTGTGGAATCTCTGCGCTATAGTTTCGGTCATTACAGGGACTGGTCGAGCTTACCGGCTCCCCTGTTCTTCGAGCGTGTCGTGCGAGATTACATCAGCGATTTTGCGATCGTCGAGGATGAAGAGACGGAAGAGGAATCTGACCTCGAACAAATGACTTAGACAGGACTTACGCAACGGGCGCACCGCAGACGAACTGATAGATTTTGATTGACAGTATATATCATTGTTTTTAGCATCTATCTTGAGGCGTAGCGGGACGCTCGATTCCCCGTTTTGGCGGTGACTTAATAAATCAGTTGGTAGCACAAGCAGTGAAAAGCTTTACTCAATTTTTTGTTCAACAATCACCGTCACTCCCCTAAGTTTTCCCTCTTCTGTTAAGAGTTGGTTAGTCCGAATTCGCCGATCGGAACTGACAAGAGTGATGGTTTCAACAGCCTTCAGAATGGCAGTTGCTTTCTCCCATATTTGACAAATTATCAAATTATCTCCAACTTCTGTGGCTATTGTTTTGTAGTTGGAAAATCCAGAGTCTGGACTTTCAAATTCCACTTGCCCTTCACCGACAACATGAGCCACAAAATTTTTGGTTTCAATGTTGCCATTGGCATAAGTTACAACGTTAGTTTGCCTCCACTCGTTCTCAACTATTTTCAGGGTTAACACTCCTGTACACTTCTCAATCTCCTTACAGTCGGCATCGAGTCTTGTCCAGTCTCCCTCCCAAACTCCAATATGCTTGGGGAAGACTTTAAAGTTAGTTATTTGTGCAGTTGCGCTCATTTTTAGGTAATGTAAATTTGTTGATGATATTATACACTCAGTTGGCAATATTTAATCTTCATTTTCTTCATCATTATTTTCTCCCCATTTTTGAGGCGACTCGGCCGCGCGCTGGGTTGTCTGGCGGTTGACTCCGTAAATCGGAGTGGGCTTGATAATTTCTACTTGCTGATAATCTGGCTTTGGCGGTTCTATTTGTGTTTGTGGCTGGGGTCTGTGAGGCTGCATTCCTCCTCGGCGGCGTTGAGAAGTTCTTTCTTCGCTGGTGTCTTCGGTGACGACTTCGTAGAGAATTGCTAACTTATTTACATCGCTGCTTTTGCGGAGAACTCGACCCAATCGCTGAATGTATTCGCGTTCGCTGCCCGTACCTGACAATATGATAGCAATTCTGGCGTCGGGAACGTCCACTCCTTCGTTGAGGACGTGGGAGGCGACGAGGGTTTTGTATTCGCCGCTGCGAAAGCGATCAAGGATTTCGTGGCGTTCTTTGACTGGGGTTTGGTGGGTAATTGTGGGGATGAGAAATTCTTGGGAAATTCGGTAAACTGTGGCGTTGTCTCCGGTGAAAATTAGCGTGCGCTGGGGAGAGTGTTCTGCTAGTATTTTGGCTAAGATTCGCAGTTTGCCTTCGGTACAAAGGGCGATTTCTTTGGCTTGGCGGTGGGCTAGCATGGCGCGCCGTCCCAGGGGCGATCGCGCGCTTGCCATGATAAACTGTTTCCAACCATCCAGGCTGGATATTCTGATGTTAGACTGTTTTAAGAAGTCGTTGCGAATGTTGATTAATTCGGCGTAGCGAGATCCTTCTTCTTGTGACAGTTTGACCATGATTTGAACTATTTTATGGTCGGCTAAAGCATCGCCTGCCAAATCTTCGGGTCTTTTGCTAAATACTGTCGGGCCGATCAGGAAATGCAAATCACTGTGGCGACCATCTGTGCGATCCGGTGTGGCTGTCAGTCCGAGTCGAAAAGGCGCGATCGCATATTCGGAAATTACTCGATAAAAGTCTGTTGGCAAATGGTGGCATTCGTCAAAAACCAGCAAACCGTATTTATTGCCCAAGGTTTCTGCATGAATACTTGCACTGTCGTAGGTTGCCACTAAAATTGGCGTTTTGTCCCGCGAACCTCCGCCCAACAATCCGATTTCGATGTCGGGAAAAGCTGCTTTTAAATTAGCATACCACTGGTGCATTAAATCAAGAGTTGGTACTACAATTAATGTACTGCGACCAGTGACTTGCATGGCTAATTGTGCCAGATAAGTTTTGCCGGAAGCGGTGGGGAGGACGACTACTCCTTGGCTTCCTGCTTCCTGCCAAGCTACGAGGGCCTGTTCTTGATGTGGGTAAGGCTGCATTTCCACGCTGGGTACGAGTTCGAGTAATTCGTATCCCCTAGCTTCGTCCGTGAAGTGAATGCACTCGGCTTGGAGGCATTCTACCAGCGGGCGGTAGTGAATGGCTCGAATGCGGAATTTTTCCACGCGATCGTCCCATGTCGCAAAGTCCACCCAGTCTCTGCCTTTGGGCGGCGGGTGTAGCAGCAGCGTTCCGCGATCGAATGTTAAGGTAGGTATCCGTGGCATTTGTTTTGAGACCCCCTGAGTGCAAGCCTGTTAAATTATAAGCGACCGATAAAATATATTGACAGCAGACTCTCTATCAGCTATTATTTAATCATATCTATTAAACCCTAATGTATTTTAATCTAAAATAGGGTTAACTTAAAATTAAATAGTAATTTTTTCAGGATTTGTCAAGGTCAATATTTATTGATTTTCTCCTTCTATACACCCTCAGAATTTCCTCTACAAAAAATCTCGTTCAAAAATCAAACAGGATTACCCTAGAATTTTTTGTAGCAGACCAAATTGCCCCCATGTCAAAAATGTCAAAAAAATGTAGTAGGTACTTTAGTCATTGCTTCTGAATTGGCAAAAAAACGTAGGTACTGACTACACAATGCTTGGTATTGATTAGATATTTTCCCCACGGCTTCGAGTTGAATTATCAGCGGAATAATATGTTTGATTTTATAGAATATAAAAAAAGATTTTTAGAAGCGACTAAGGACTGGAATAACGAGAAATGGAATAATTTTGATGACAATCCCTTCCTGCTTTCTGCCCCAATGCTTCCAGATTGTCAGGTTAGGAATTGTCGCTTTGTTGAAAGTCGATTAAAGATGTTGGAATATCTGCCTAAAAATAGTGTGGTGGCTGAGGTGGGAACTCAATACGGGCACTTTGCGGAAAAAATTCTTGCTATTGCCAAGCCAAAAAAGCTGCATTTGATCGATTATAACTTTGATTTATTCAAAGCAGAAATCAGCAAAAAACAAAAAAATCTAGTTCAAGAAGGGATAGAAAATGGAACGGTAGAGCTTCACGAAGGGGATTCTTCGACAAGTTTAAGCAGCTTTCCTGACGAGTATTTTGACTGGATATATATCGATGCCGACCACGCCTATCAAGGTGTATGCAAAGATATTCAGCAAGGTCATACTAAAGTTAAAGCCGCAGGAATGATGGTTTTTAACGATTACACGAATTGGTCGGTATGCGAGGTGATGCCTTACGGTGTAGCCAAAGCAGTCAATGAGTTTTGTATTGCGAATAACTGGGAAATCGTATTTTTTGCCTTTCAGGCCCTAGGCTATCACGATGTTGCAATCAGGAAAAATACTGGGGAAACGGCACTGCGAATTCAGTTGGAGGAAGCCAATACCCAATTGCAGAATTACCAAGATCAAATTCAACAGCTACAGTTAGAGTTGGAACAAGCTAAAAAGACGATCCATTTGATGGAAAACGATCAATTTGGGAAATTGCGATCAATCTGGCGGAAAATCCAACAAAAATTCTCTTAGCCCAGCCGGATTGCCAAATCTAAAATCTACAATGGTATTGTCCCGCTAGGGATGGTTTTTAGGTTAGATTCGATCTATGTATGCCTGAGATTAGAGGTTATAGATGGAAATAGGCGTCCCCAAGGAAATCAAGGATTTGGAGTTTCGAGTCGGGCTCAGCCCCACAAGTGTCCGGGCTTGTTCGGACAAAGGTCACACAGTTTTTGTGGAAACGAATGCTGGTGCTGGGGCCGGTTTTGCGGACGAGGACTATGCTCAAGCAGGGGCTAAGATTGTCTTAAACGCTTCAGATGTCTGGAAGCGCGAACTAATTGTTAAAGTTAAAGAACCGCTGCCTGCTGAGTATCCGCTGATGCAAAAAGAGCAGTTGCTGTTTACATATTTGCACTTGGCGGCCGATCGCACATTAACCAAGCATTTAATCAGCAGCGGAGTCCAGGCAATCGCCTACGAAACCGTCGAACTCCCGGACAGAAAATTGCCACTGCTAACGCCGATGAGTATTATTGCAGGGCGTTTGGCCGTGCAGTTCGGAGCTCGGTTTCTGGAACGACAGCAAGGTGGCAGAGGAGTGCTTTTGGGCGGCGTACCGGGAGTGAGACCGGGTAAAGTTGTGATTTTGGGTGGCGGAATTGTCGGCACAGAAGCAGGCAGAATTGCTGTAGGAATGGGCGCGAGAGTGCAGATATTAGACATAAATGTCGATCGCTTAGCCTACTTGGAAACTCTGTTCGGTTCCAGAGTAGAATACCTCTACAGCAGTCCTTTGCAAATTGAAGAAGTTATCCCCGATGCTGATTTGTTAATCGGTGCGGTTTTGGTCTTAGGGAAAAAAGCTCCGGTGCTGGTTTCTCGCGAACTTGTTGCGAAGATGCACCCCGGTTCTGTGATTGTTGACGTAGCCGTTGACCAAGGCGGCTGCGTGGAAACTTTGCGGGTAACTTCACACACAAATCCTACTTATGTTGAGGAAGGAGTTGTGCATTACGGCGTGCCGAATATGCCCGGTGCTGTGCCTTGGACTGCGACTCAAGCTTTGAATAACAGCACTTTGCCTTATGTTTTGCAGTTGGCAAATAACGGGATTAAAGCTTTGGAAATGAATCCGAGTTTGGCGAAGGGATTGAACGTGCAAAATCACCGATTGGTGCATCCGGCCGTGCGCGAGGTTTTCCCCGATTTGGCCGATTAGATTCCACTTTTTTCAGCAAATCCCGTAGGGTGCGTCAGATCAAAGCTTGTGGATTATTAATAACCGGACGCGATCTGAGGCACCCTACTCAACTACACAGCGTTTTGCCATGTTTGGCTAACAGTAAATCCTCCAAACTAAAGCATTTCTCAACCCGAACAGTAATTTGTGCAAAATATTACTCGCAGCCCAGAAAAAAATAAATTCCCCAAAACACTTGACAGATTCGCGAACTTATGGCAAAGTAGTAATTCGTGACCGATGCGGAACTGGCGGAATTGGTAGACGCGCATGATTCAGGTTCATGTGGTGCAAGCCTTCCGGGTTCAAGTCCCGGGTTCCGCATTCCAAAGGCAGAAAGAAGTTTGGGGTTAACCCGATACAGGCAATAACCCCATTCGCTCTGCTGAATTAAACAATGCTGACAAGTATTCAAAACCCCCTAGTTAAAGACATTCGCAAGCTGCACAGCTCGAAGGGACGCAGGGAACAACAATTATTTTTACTCGAAGGGACGCACTTGCTCGAAGAAGCTTGCGCGGCAAAATACCCGCTAGCAACGGTTTGCTGCACTTCCGAATGGCTGGATCAGCACGGGGAACTTTGGGAGCAAGTTGGTAATTTAGCCGATCGCACAGAATTAGTAAGTGCAAAAGTGTTAGAGTCGATCGCCACTACAGTCCAACCCGACGGCATTATCGCCACCGCACCCCGCACCGCAACAGGGCCTGCAGAATTGTCAACTTTAGGAATAGCCCTAGAAACAATCCAAGATCCCGGCAACTTGGGGGCGATCGTCCGCACGGCTGCGGCTGCTAATGCCGACGGTTTGCTGCTGAGCGCAGACAGCGCCGATTTAGACCATCCCAAAGTGCTGCGCGCCTCCGCAGGAGCTTGGTTTAAGCTGCCAATGGCAGTCAGTCCAGATTTAACCGCCGAAGTCTCGGCCTATAAAAATCGAGGAATGCAAATTTTAGCAACCGTCGCCGGGGCCAGTTTAAGTTATTGGGAAGTAGATTTGCGAGTGCCGACTCTGATAGTTTTGGGCAACGAAGGCTCTGGTTTGTCGGGAGAATTGAGGAGTTTGGCCGATCGGCAAATCCAAATCCCCCTGAGTCGTGGCGTAGAATCTTTAAATGTGTCGATCGCCGGAGCCCTCATCTTGTACGAAGCTCAACGGCAAAGAACTGATTAGACTTATTGCATAAATTTTTGATTGATAGGGAAACCGCAACGGATCGCAGATGCAACGCAGATTCATTTCCAGATAGGAGAGCGAATGCCTACCATTCAAATCTCTTATTTAATTGTTAATTAATCCTTATATGTAGGGCGGGTTCATCAATATGTGTAACTTCACATTTATAGTCTGGGAGGCACGGGTGGCCTGAAATCGGGTTTTTTAACCAAAATACCTCGTTACAGCCCGCAGATGCGGTAAAAAGCCCGGTTTCTTGGGTCGGAGTGCGATCGCCCACCTGTAGCTGCCGGACATTTAAATTGTATTTTTCACTCTTTGCTGTGCCAACAGCGTTCTCTCCCCATCTACCCCTGTGTCCCTCTCCCCATCTCCCCCTTTGAGAGGTGGCCGATTTTGTTTATATTAATGCAAACTGTAAAGCTAGGAAAGCGGGTACCCTCGTACCAACTGTCCCGGCTTACATGAAATAAATATGAAGAAATGTAGGCAACTGCTCTCACAAATGTTAAGATTCTTAACATAACGTAGTATTTGCACACCCCAACCAAAACCTAACCTGAGACGGTGCTGACTGGGAGTAGTAGCTAGCTACCATAAAATTAAGCCTCTTTAAATGGAAGGAAAGCGCAAGTCCCCGCCCGCTTTCCTTCCCAGCTAAAGCTAGGGGTTTGCGACTACCGCAAACCTTTAGAGGCACAGATCCTCAGCGGGAAAAGCTCATGAAAACTCTTAAGTCCTCAGATACAGATTCTGTTCGCGCTTACTTGCGGGAAATCGGCCGCGTTCCCTTGTTGACCCATGAGCAAGAAATACTCTACGGGAAACAGGTACAGCGCTCAACCGCACTGCATCAGGAGAAAAATATTTTAGCCGAAGAGTTAGGCCGCGACCCGACGGCGGCTGAATGGGCACAGGCAGTTGGGCTGTCTGAGGCACAGTTGCAGCGGACGATCGAGCACGGGGAAAGGGCAAAGCGCCAAATGGTGGAAGCGAATCTCCGCCTGGTAGTGTCTGTTGCCAAAAAATATATCAAGCGCAACGTAGATTTACTGGATCTAATTCAGGAAGGCACGATCGGGATGCAGCGGGGAGTAGAAAAATTTGACCCGACTAAGGGCTACAGATTTTCTACTTATGCTTATTGGTGGATTCGTCAGGCAATTACTCGGGCAATCGCCGAAAAAGGCCGCACCATCCGCTTACCAATCCACATCACCGAAAAGCTCAACAAAATTAAAAAGGCTCAGCGCCAACTTGCTCAACAGCTTGGTCGCGCGGCCACGGCTGCTGAATTGGCATCAGAGCTAGAATTGACTCCCAAACAGATTCGCGAATATCTCGATCGCGCGCGCCTGCCACTTTCCCTGGACTTGCGCGTGGGAGACAATCAAGATACAGAGTTGGGCGATTTGTTGGAAGATACTGGTACTACGCCAGAAGATTTTGCGCTGCAATCTTCCCTGCGGACTGACTTAGACCACCTGATGGCAGAACTGACTCAGCAACAGCGAGAAGTGCTCGCCTTGCGGTTCGGTTTAGAAGACGGGCAAACCTTAACTTTGGCAAAAATAGGCGATCGTCTCAACATCAGTCGGGAACGAGTGCGGCAAATAGAACGGGAAGCTTTGACCAAACTCCGCAAGCGCAAGCAAGATATGAACGATTATCTAGCCAGCTAGGTAGATAGGGGATTGCCGATCGGACATTTCGCCCACTCGCAATCCCCAATCTAAAATCGTAAAAACCGCCGCTTTTAATTCGGTTGTACCCACTTGGTTGTTACGACTGTCCTGCTACATTAGTAATTACTTAGTAATAAAGATCAGCAGCGATCAGATAAGGGTTATTTAATTTAACCGCCCGCGTCTAACATAACAAGCTGTATCTGAAACGGAGGTACTCGTGAGCAACTCATCTAATAAATCCCCAGAATTCTTTGAAGAAGACGGAGAAAATGCCAACTTATTATGGCAATACGTGCAGTCGATGGCTCCCGACACAGTTTCTCAGTTGTCTAAGCCGACTTCTCACGAAGTGTTTCAAGTAATGGAGCGAAATATTGTTGGACTTTTGGGGAATTTGCCTTCGGAACACTTCGGGGTGACAGTAACTACCAGTCGCGAACATTTGGGTAGATTGCTCGCCTCGGCTATGATTAGCGGTTATTTTCTGAAAAATGCCGAACAGCGAATGACTTTTGAAAAGTCCATACAAGCCAGTGAGAGACACGGCTCGGACGATTAGTAGATTCTGAACACTTAAGTGGTCCAAGTGTCAAGCCCCCCCTCGCAAGATGGGGGCTTAATATTTTAAGTTTTAGATTTTAGATTTTAGATTTTAGATTAAATAATAATTGAATAATTATTGATATTATTCTTAAATTCCCAATTCCCCATTCCCAATTCCCCATTCCCAATTCCTAATTAATATGTCTGTTTCTCCTGTTGCCCACAAAGTTATCGGCGTTGCTGCAATCTGGAACGATCGCCAACAAATTTTGATTGACAAGCGCCGACAACATGGACTGCATGGGGGTTTCTGGGAGTTTCCGGGGGGAAAAATAGAGCCTGGGGAAACAATCGAAGCTTGCATAAAACGGGAAATTATGGAGGAGTTGGGGATTGTCGTAGAAGTTGGCGATCGCCTGATTACAATTGACCACGACTACACTAAATTTACAGTTAGGCTCTACGTGCACCACTGCCGCTACGTCAGTGGGGAACCGCAAACGATCGAATGCGATGAAATTCGCTGGGTCACACTCGATGAAATTGACCAATTTACTTTTCCCCAAGCAAACGCACAGATTATCGCTGCACTGCGGAAAATTTGAACAGTAATATCAAATTCGGTTGCTACTGACAACTGACAGCTAACTTTTATTTTTGAACGGGCAATGTTTTGCAATTACCGTCCTCTGTGACTGAAATGACGGTAGGGGATATGTGGGAGGACTACCTGATATGCAAGGAACCACAGGTGCAACCGACAACGTTTAATTTGCGATACACTGGTTCGCCTGCGGTGCTTGCGCGCCTTTTCTTCACGCTTTGCTGATTCCCTTTATTGGCTAGGTTCACGCTGATTCGTTGCCTAAGCTTGAAGTAACAGTGATGGGTCAAATGGCAGTTAGTTGCTGTAGGCTGACTGATATTATGTCCGGTCGATTACCCGAAATCAGGTAGGGGCCCGTGAGCCAACAATATCTGCCAATAATTGACAATCTCAAAAACCCGCCCTGCTGCCGGGATATTATGGTCAATCGATCGGACATGATATGACCAATAAAGTATTGCAAATAGGGGTTTTCGCGGATTTCTTCTACAGTTTCAAGCGTCGCTTATCATAATTTTTATTTAAAATTTAATGCTTCTAATGCCATCCAAAATGTTTTGGCTCTTAAGCCCATCTCCGAAGCAAAACATAAAGCATACTCCTGTTCAAATTCTAACCAAGGTATTATTTTTGCCATTTTGACCCAACGATTATCTTCGGCTAAGCATCCCCCAAAGGGGAATTTAAAGCTTTCTGGTGGGGTGTTTTAGCTGTTTTTTTTGCACACCTCCACCTTTTTTCGGTCAGACAACGCATACAGTGTTTACTTTTCCAACTTATTAAGCAAAGCCTAAGTAATGGGTGCGACCATGTGCTTTGTAACTCTTTAATAATTTAGTAGCTGGTTTTACTTGCTGGCGATTGAAACAACTTCTGCTCGGGGATGAGAAGAAACCGGGAAAAAGCCTCCTTCGCGCATTTCTTGAATGCTCTCTTTAACCGCCTGAATGATGCGATCAATGTCTTCATGAGTGTGAGCGGTGGAGAGAAAGCAGCTACGACCTTCGGATATGAAAATACCCTTTTCGAGTAAGTGAAAAAGTAGCGGATCTATCTCAACGGATGCAGCAGCGCGAAATTGCGATCCGAAATTTACAAGCCAGAGAGAGACTTCATTTTCTTTGAGATAAGCATTCAGGGTTTCAACTAGCTGCGAAGTTCGCTGATTCAACTGCTGCTGAAGGGTTGGACCTTGACTTTTAAGATAGCGCAGCACGGAACGCGCAGCAGCCAGAGCAAGTGGGTGCTTGCAAAAAGTGCCGGCAAAAATTGTTGTTTTTACCTGGGGGTAGGAATCATCGCCGTAGTTCCACAAACCCCCGTCAATTTTATCCATATAAGCAGCTTTTCCAGCGATAATTCCAATGGGCATACCGCCCCCGACAATTTTACCGTAAGTTGCAATATCTGCCTCAATGCCAAACCACGCCTGCGCCCCGCCTTGATGAATTCGGAAACCGGTGACCATTTCATCAAAAATCAGCGCAATTTCTGATTCTTTTGTTAATTGTCTGAGTTGGTGGAGAAATTCTTTAGGTTGCAAATCGAGACGGCGGCTTTGCACGGGCTCCACAAGAACCGCCGCTAATTCGTGCTGATGAGCTTTGATAATTTCCAGGGAATGAGGGCTTCCGTAATCCAAAAGTAAAACATCTTCAACAAAATTAGCGGGAATTCCTGGCGCTTTTGGAATAGTGCGTAAATCGCCATTTATATTTTTTACAACTGCGAGAGTTTGGTCAAAATGACCGTGATAAGAACTAGAAAAAAAAGCAATTTTATTGCGTTTAGTTGCCGCTCTAGCTAATCGTAGGGCTGCCATTACCGCTTCTGTGCCAGTATTAGAAAAAGCGACGCGCTCCATCCCCGTCAGTTCGCAGATTAATTCCGCAACTTCTCCGGCAAGTTCTGCTTGTGGGCCAATTTGTACGCCGCGATCGAGTTGCTCTAATAGGGCTTCTTTGATAAAGGGCGGATTATGACCGAAAAGATTGATGCCCAATCCCATTGTGATATCTATGTATTCGTTGCCATCAACATCCCACATTTTAGATCCCAGCGATCGCTCGGCGACAATGGGATAAAACATTTCCTTGACGGGAAAGCGAAACCCATCTGAAGCCCGATTGTCAGCGAGAACCGGACGGTATTTTTGCGCGAAATTCTTAGAGGTCTTTGTGCGCTCGGTGTAGCGCTCTATGAGCGCTTTCATGTGTCTTTGCTGCAATTGTTCGTTCATTTTGAATTCTCCAGAGTTTGAGTCAGGTAGGGGCGCAATGCTTTGCGCCCTTACAGGTTTTAATTGCGGCTACCTATCAAGCCACAATCGACGAGATAGGAAAAATAAGTCCGAAACAAACTCGCATCCGCTTGCGGGCAGATAATGTCCGTTCCAGAAAGTCCCTTCAACGCATTCTGGCAATCGAATTGCAGCGTGGCAGATTTAGCCATTTCTGCTTCCGAAACTTTTTCGGAGAAAAGACCGACAAGCGGATACAACGCATTGTCTGGAGAATATCCAGCGCGATTGATTATTTCTGCTTGCCAAGCCTCAGACGAAACTCGTTTGATTGGATAACCCATTGAGCAAACCCAGCCAAGCAATTCACTCATTTGAAAGGACTGAGGGTTGACTAAATGAAAAGTCTTTCCGAGCAATTCTTTTTGGCTCGAAAGATGAACGATCGCTCGGCTCACATAGTCAACAGGCGCTACGTTCATCAGCTTATCACCATCGGGCGCACATCCAAGTTGCACGCAACCAGCGATTAACCTGTACAGTAAATCGCTGGGATTGCAGGCCCCTGTTTGGCTGTCCCCAGAAATGCGACCTGGCCTGTAAATGCTAACAGGAATGCCGCGATCGCGCGCGACCTCTACTAACTTTTCTGCCACCCACTTAGTCTGAGTGTAAGCGCCTTTTAGACCCTCTCCCGGAGTGAGTTCGTCCTCCTCTCGCACGAGCTTAATCCCAGATTCTCCCATTGCCGAGACAACGGAAATCGTAGAAATTAAATGGACTGGTTTTAGCTTACTTTGACTCGCCAATCTCAGAACTTCCTGCGTTCCCAAAACGTTAGCGGGTTTGAGAACCGAGTAGGGATAAGTAAACTTGACAAACGCGCCATTGTGGTAAATGACATCAATTTTACTGGCTAAAACTCGGAACTGCTCCTCGGAAAGCCCCAAAAGTGGTTGAGACAAATCTCCAGCAATTGGGATAATGCGATCGCTACTGCTTTCATCCCAAATTAAATAGGATTCGAGGCTGCTTTGAATCCGCTTTTTAGCTGATTCAGAATCGGCAGAACGGACTAGGCAATAAATTTCTGCTTGAGTTTGTTGCAAGAGGTCGCGGAGTAAAAAGGCTCCCAAAAAGCCCGTCGCCCCTGTTAAGAGAATGCAAGCTGGTTCAGTTTTTGGCTCGCTCAATGGAGTTGCAGGGCGAATTGCCGGATCTAAAACAACTTCAGCGTTAATATCGAAACTTGCAGTGCGATCGCCCGCAGAATCCGCCCCTGGCTTCACCTCAATATTCTTTGCTAAAGCAGCGATGGTAGGCGCTTCAAAGAAACGGCGCAAGGGCAATTCCTTTTGAAAAGAATCTCTTACCTTTGCTAGCAACTGAGTAATCAGTAATGAATGTCCCCCCAAATCAAAAAAATTGTCATAAATTCCCACTTTTTCCAGCCCTAGCAGTTCAGCCCAAATCTCAGCAAGCATTTTCTCAAGGGGAGTGCTAGGAGGGACAAAAGTATCTGCTAAATCGGCTCTCGCCGCCTCCGGCGCTGGCAGCGCCCGTCGGTCTATTTTTCCATTAGCCGTGAGGGGCAATGCTTTCATTACGACTAAAGCAGAAGGAACCATGTAGTCGGGCAGTTTTTCTTTTAAAAATGACCGCAGCTCGTTAATAGCGATCGCTGATTCCCTCGCGGGTACAACATAGGCCACTAAGCGCTGATTCCCCGGTTCATTTTCCAGTAGCAAAACTACTGCTTCGCGCACAGCGGAATGTTGAGATAGCGCTGCTTCTATTTCCCCCAATTCAATGCGGAACCCTCGCAGTTTAACTTGGCTGTCGATCCGCCCTAAAAACTCAATATTTCCGTCCGGCAAATACCGAGCCCAATCTCCGGTTTTATACAGACGCGCTCCTGGTTCGGCGTCGAAGGGGTTGATGATGAATTTTTCTGCGGTTAATTGGGGTTGGTTTAGATAGCCGCGAGCTAAAGAAGCACCGCCGATGTATAACTCGCCGGACACGCCAATGGCAACTGGCTGCAAGTGCGAATCAAGTAAATAAATCTGCGCGTTATTGATAGGGCGACCGAGAGGAACTGTCTCAGAAATGCAGTTTTCTCGGTCTTTGATGGGATAAGCCAGCACGCCTACGGTTGCTTCTGTTGGCCCGTAATGGTTGAAGACTGAACAGTCTGGGGCGTATTTCTCAATAGTTTCGAGCAAATTCCAACTTAAGGCCTCGCCACCAAGGATTAATCGCTTTTTCGGCAAAACCTGCGCCGGATCAGAAGCAGTTAATAAAGCTTTTAGATGGGAGGGAACGATTTTGAGACAGTCAATGGAATGCTGCTGAAAGTAAGCAGCGATCGCCTCTGGATCGGTGGCGCGTTCCTGGGAAATTATGTGAAGGCTTCCTCCCGTACATAAAGCTGGAAAAATTACTGTATTTCCTAAGTCTGCTGCCAAGGTAGAAACGGTTGCGAAACTGGCACCTGATGGCAGGTTTAGCCGTTCCTGAATGCTGTAGAGGTAATTGACGAGCGATCGGTGTTCAATTGCCACTCCCTTTGGCGTGCCAGTGGAACCGGAAGTATAAATGACATAAGCTAAATTTTCAGGAGAGAGAGGAGGAGAGGGAGAAGGGGAGACCGAGGGAATTTCTGCGTCTAAGCAAACGATTTTTGCCTGAGTTTTTGGCAAGTTTTCGATTAGCTGTTGTTGCGTTAATAGCACTGCCACTCCGGCATCCTGCAACATCAAGGCGAGGCGCTCTTTTGGCATGGCCGGATCGAGTGGCAAGTACGCGCCGCCTGCTTTGAGAATGCCGAGCATTCCGGCGATCGCATCCACAGATCGCTCAGCAAAAATTCCCACTAATCCTTCGGATTTAACTCCTAAGTGTTGTAGGTAATGAGCGATTTGGTTGGCGCGGTTGTTGAGTTCCCGGTAAGTGAGTTGCTGATTTTCACAAACAACCGCAAGGCGATCTGGTAGGCGCTCCACTTGTTGCTCAAATAGCTGGTGAATGCACTTGTCTTTTGGGTAATCTTTCTGTGTTTGGTTGAACTCAACTAAGACTTGGTGGCGGGCGCGATCGCTCAGAATTTCCAACTCGCCGAGAGCGGTTTCTGGGCGATTAGCTGCACTTTTGATTAAGGTGTAGAATTGCTCTGCTAAACATTGGAGCGCTTGTTGCCCTATCAAGGCCGGATCGTACTGAAACTCAGCGATGAGAGCCTCCTCTCGGCGCACGCAGGAGAGTTTAAGTTTGAAGCGATCGCCGCAGACATATTGCTGGTAAATTGAAAAATCTACGCCAGCCGCGGCATACTTTTCTAATTGTTCCTCAAACTCAAAACAAAATGGAAATCCAGGCGATCCGTTTATATCTTCCCGGTTGAAATATTCCTGCCATTTATAAGCATCGCTTTGGGATTGCTGAATTTCCTGCCATAATTCCTGAAAGGTAAAATTTTCTTGCAGTTGGCTGCGAAGCGGTAAAAACTTGGCAAATAGACCGAGTGCTGGCTCTAATTCTTCATATTTGCGATTGTCGAAGGCGGTGCCAATAATGATTTCTGCCTTTCCCAACCGCCGCCAGAGCAACGTTTTCCAGCAAGCTAGAAAGAAAGCAGATATTGAGGTTTTGTAGCGGCGGGCGATCGCTTCTATTTCTTCTAGTAAACTCAGTTCTATTTTAACCTCAAAAAAATTCGGTTCAAATCGATCGGACGCGCGGCTATTTTTATTTTCAAAAGGCAATTTTAAACTGGCTAGGGCCGAGTAATCCCGATCAGTCCAATATTTTTTGCCCTCTGCCGCCTCTTCATCCTCAATCAATTCATTCTGCCATTCCGAATATTGGACATATTGCACCACTTCGTCGGCCAGTTCCTCACCTTGCAAGCAAGCTGCATAACACTGGCTAATTTCTCGAATTAGATTTTTGATGGTGCGGGAATCGGCGCACAGGGAAGGCAGGCTAACAAGCAAAATGTGCCTGTTTACTGATAGAGAAATTAAGGATAAGCGCCAAATTGGATTTTGCTCAAAGTTGAAAACTGAGCGCTTTTCGTTTTGAAAAAGTTCAGGGAGTTTAGCCGCTTGTTCTGGCGGGGTCAATTCGAGATTAACGATTTGCCAGGAAATTAAGCTGCGATCGCCGATGACTTGAATCGGAAATTTAATCCCAGAACGTCGCTGAAAGCTCGTCCGCAGAATTTCGTGGCGATCGCTGACTTTTTGCAGCGCTTCTTTTAAGGCATTTGCTTGGAGATTCCCCTCGATCAAAATCGCACATTGAGCGCGATAAGCGTGGCTATCTTGTTGCAACAGCCACAGATATTTTTGTTGAGGAGAAAGCCGAAATCCATTAATTGTTTGCATTGCTTATATTGCTTTATGTTTTAGGATAGCCAGGGACTTTAGTCCAAAGCTTATAGCTCAAGTCCGCTAAAACTCACATCTTGTACCATTGTCAAGAACAGGCAAGATGCCTGTTCCACAAAGAGTAGATTTTCTTGTGGGGTGGGCATCCTGCCCGCCCATAAAAGGCTGATTGAGACAGGCAAGATGCCTGTTCCACAAAGAGTAGATTTTCTTGTGGGGTGGGCATCCTGCCCGCGCAAGATGCCTGTTCCACAAAGAGTAGATTTTCTTGTGGGGTGGGCATCCTGCCCGCCCATAAAAAGCTGATTGAGACAGGCAAGATGCCTGTTCCACAAAGAGTAGATTTTCTTGTGGGGTGGGCATCCTGCCCGCCCATAAAAAGCTGATTGAGAATGGTGCAACATATAAGTTAAAACAGACTATGGTCAAGGCGTTGAAGTGGCGACTAATGCCAATTATCAATTCCTAGCAGAGTCGGCTAAAGCCGACTTTTGCGAGAGATAAGTCAGCTTTTAAATCTCTGCTTCACCGATCATTTCGCCCATCGCTACCACAATTTTGCGCGGCCCGACAAATGGATTGCGGCTGTGAGCCGCCAACATATTATCTAACATTAATATGTCGCCAGCTTCCCAAGGGAAACTAACGGTTGCCTGGTGATAGACGGCCTGAATTTCTGCCATTACCGAGTCTTCAATGGGAGTGCCGTCGCCGTAATAAACATTGCGAGGCAGGTTTCCTTCTCCAAAGACAGATAATAAGGAGTTGCGGACGGCGGGATCTAAGCAGGAAATGTGGTGCAAAGGAAGTTGGTTAAAAAATACCATCTCTCCAGTTTTGGGGTGCTTGGCGATCGCCGGCCTCGGCTTGCGAGTTCTGAGCTTATTTCCGTCTTTCCACTCAAATTCTATGCCCGCTTGACGGCAATATTGTTCCACCTCAGTTTTATGCGCTGTTTTGAAAAATTCTTGCCAGCTTACATCGAGCCCGTCGGTGTAATTGCGGACGTACATCAGTTGCTTTTGGGCGAATTTTTCTCTGACTTTGGGGTCTAGCAACTGGTAAACTTTCCGGCAATCAACGATCGGGGTTTCGCCACCTGACTGCGCGGGTTGAACGCAGAAAAACCAGATTTTCATGGGCCAGCGGTGCAGGTGCGAACTTTCGTTGTGAAAGAAGATGGTTTGCTCGGCGGGATAAGGGGTCGAACCGTAAACTTTGCCACCCATTCCTTCGCGCGGCAAATCTCCGTACTCGCTGAACAATTCCGGACAAATCCCCAAGGCAAACTGCTCGAAAGTAGAAACTAAGGGCTCGGTGAAGCCTCGAAACAAAATAGCACCGTGTTGCTGCAATTTAGTCTCGATCAATGTTCGGTTGTTTTTTGCCCAATCAATGACATCGACATCGCTGGCAGCGGGTTTAATGACTAGCGGAAATAGTTCCCCAGGCTGGAGAAATTCGGTTTTTATCAACTCGCCGTCTGGCAGAGTGACTACTTTCGGTTTAACACTCTTAAATTTGCTAAAATTCAGCTTTTCGCGCTTGACTTCTTGCATTGCTTGTTGTTCTTTTTCGACTTCCGTGAGAATTTCTAAGTTATTTAACCGAGTCTCAGGCTGCGCCACAATGCTGTTGAGTAAGGTTTCAAAACGGCTGGACATTTGCTCGATGGCGGCGGCCTCGAAAAGGTCAGTGTTGTACTTCCAAGTGCCTGCAATTCCTTGCTCGGTTTCTCCCACGAAGAGAACTAAATCAAATTTGGCGATGCCGCTGTCTTGTTCTAAGGGTGTCAAAGTTAACCCGCCTAGCTCTAAAGCAGGCATGGGCATATTTTGCATGACGAATAAGACTTGAAAGAGCGGTGTTTGATTCTGGCTGCGATCGGGCCGCAGTTCCTCCACCAATTTGTCGAAGGGTAAATCCTGGTGAGCGTAGGCTTTTAAGGTGACTTCGCGCACGCGATCGAGCAATTCTATGAAAGTAGGATTGCCGCTGAGATCGCCGCGCAAAAGCAAGATATTGACAAAGAAACCAATCAGAGCCTCTGTTTCCAATTGGGTGCGGTTGGCGAGGTCGGTGCCGACCACCATGTCATCCTGATTTGTCGATCGATATAGCAGCGTTTCAAGAGCAGCTAGCAACGTCATAAATAGGGTGACATTTTGTTGGCGGCTCAGCTTGTTGAGCGCTGCGGAAAGGTTTGGGGAAAGCTGGAAAGGTTGAAGGGCAGCGCGATAGGTAGAAACAGCGGCGCGCGGTTGTTTGGCAGGCAGTTGCAGCACTGGTAAGTGATTGCCTAAGTGTTGCTTCCAATAGGCAAGTTTTTCTTCTAAAACTTCCCCAGAGAGCCAGTTTCGCTGCCACACGGCATAATCGGCGTATTGGATTGAAAGTTCGGGAAGTGGGGAGGGTTTGCCAGTGCAAAAAGCTTCGTAGAGGGTTGCCATTTCCCGCACGAGTACCCCGAGAGACCAGCCATCGGCAACGATGTGATGGATGGTTAGCAATAAGATAAATTCAGTTTCGCCTAACTGTAGCAAAGTGACTCGCATTAATGGCCAGTTTGCTAAGTCAAAAGGTTGTTGCGCTTCCTCGGCGGCGAGTCGCATAGCTTCTGCTTCTCGCTGAGATTGAGGAAAGTGCTGCAAATCTATAACTGAGAGGGCGAAAGTAGGTTCGGGATTTATCAACTGAATGGGCCGCCCTTCCACCGCGCCAAAAGTTGTCCGCAAGGCTTCGTGGCGATTGATAACTGCTTGGAAACTCCGCTCTAATGCTGTCAGGTCGATCGCACCTTTCAAGCGCACGGCTGCGGGGATATTGTAAGCCGGATCGCCCGGTTGCAACCGATCGAGAAACCAGAGGCGCTGTTGGGCGAAAGAAAGCGGCAATTCTCCATCCCGCGAGACGCGATCGATGGGGGGTGCTTCCAGTTTTTGCTCGCTGCTGCTGATTTGGGAAATGCAATCGCTCAAACTTGCCACTGTTGGCGATTCAAATAAGACGCGCAGGGGCAATTCAATTTGAAACGCTTCTCGCAGGCGCGCGATCGCCTGAGTAGCTAATAGGGAATGTCCTCCCAATTCAAAGAAGTTATCCTCGCTGCCAATTCCCTCGATGCCTAACACTTCGGTCCAGATGCCAGCAACCATTTCCTCGATCGGCGATCGCACCGCGGAGATCGCCCTTTTTTCCGGTGCAGGCAGCGATCGGCGATCCACCTTGCCATTGGGCAAAAGCGGCAGCGCCTCCAGCAGCACGAAGGCTGAAGGCACCATATACTCCGGCAATTTTTGTTTTAAATCGCCGCATAATTCATCTGCCAGGCTCGACGATTGAAACTCTGATAAACTGTTTTGTGCCTGGTGCCCAGCGATATAGGCGACTAGACGCTTGTTGCCCGGGCTATCTTCCCTGACGATAACTGCCGTCTCCCGCACCGCTGGATGTCGCTCCAATACAGCCTCTATTTCTCCTAGTTCGATGCGGAAACCGCGAATTTTTACCTGGCGATCGATGCGCCCTAGAAATTCGATCGTTCCATCCGGAAGCCACCGCCCTAAATCTCCGGTTTTGTACATTAAATCTTTGTCAATTCCTGGCAGCGGTTTTGCCGTATTTGAAAAGGGATTTTCAACAAAGCTTAATTGAGTATTCTTTTCATCTTTCCAATAGCCCTCGCCGACGCCAAATCCCGACACGCAAATCTCTCCCGGCACTCCGATGGGCACTAACTTCATCTGAGAGTCGAGGATGTAAAGATTTAAATTGGCGAGGGGTTGGCCAATGGATAGCGATCGCTGATTTTCCGGCAAAGGTTTTTCAATAATTGCCTGCGTAATATCGTCAGCCGCTTCTGTAGGGCCATAAGCATTGACAACGGCGATAGAGGGATACAGGCGCAACCACTGATTCGCCAACTCTACCGAGACGGATTCTCCCGTTACCATCATCCATTTTAAATTGGGGAACGCTCGTTGCTGCGGCGAGAATTTTGAAAGATAGTCTGTCAATCCTCGGACAACGGTGGGAACGAGTTCGACGAGGGTTAATTTGTGTTTTTGAATTACCTCAAACAATTTTTCTGGATTGCAAATTGTTTCCGCGTCGGCAATTACGGTTTTTCCGCCAATTAAAAGAGGCGCTAAAAATTGCCAAACCGAAATATCCGATGAAGCAGGAGCGCTTTGCAAAAAGGTAAATTCTTCAGTCAATCCCAGCGCCTCAAATTGGCCGTAAATGTGATTGATCGCGCCGCCGTGTCGGATAATAGCTGCCTTGGGTAATCCGGTGGAACCGGAGGTATAAATCGCGTAAGCTGGATCGGTGCCGCGATTGCTAGTTTCTAGATTGGCTGCGGGTAGTTTATCGAAATCGCGGCGATCGCATATCTGAACCTCGGCGGGGGATTTCGCCGCGCCCTCCGGCTTGACATCTAAACAAGCCAAATATTTTAACTGAGGGCAATACTCGATTTGGCTTGCCAAAATCTCTAAAAATGAAGCGTCTGTTAAGAGAATCCGCACTTCGCTGTGAGAAAGCATATAGCGAATTCTCTCCGGAGGATAAGTGCTGTCAATGGGAACGTAGACTCCCCCCGCCTTTAAAATAGCGAGAATAGCGATGAGAAAATTCGGACTCCGTTTTTGCAGAATTCCCACCAGTTGCCTATTTTTGACTCCTAAGCTCTGCAAAAATCTGGCGAGTTGATTCGCTTTTGCGTTCAGTTCGCGATAAGTTAACTGAGTTTCTTCAAAAACAACAGCTATGCGATCGGGCGTTTTTTCGACCTGGCTTTCAAATAAATCGTGAATCGTTCGCTCGACAGGATACTCTCTAGCATTGTCGTTAAAAGTTTCTAATAGCTGGCGGATTTCAGATTTGCTTAAAAAACTAAGATCCGCAATTTTAAGGTGAATGTTGTTGGTGACGTTTTCCAACAGATTGACATAGTGTGCCGTCAGTCTTCTGATGGTTTCATCTTTGAAAAGCAAGTCGCTGTACTCAATTTTGCCGACAATCCGATTGCCCTCGACTTTCAAAGCAATTGTTAAATCATTGCCGAGTTCCGCGAGATCGCTTGCAGAGTGAATGTTTTCCCATAAGACGGCTACCTCAAAAATTGGACAGCGGCTCTGAGTTTCGGAAAGTTTTAACAACCGCACTAATTCAGCAAACGGATAATTTTGGTGGCTGTAGGCCGCGATCGCAGTATCTTTGACTTGTAGCAGAAATTCTTTAAAAGTCAATTGAGGAGTTACAGTGGAGCGCAGCGGAACCACTCGATTAATTAAGCGATCGCTTTTTTCTGGGTTATAAACCGGCGAGCCGACAATAACATCCCTATTGCTCGTATATTTGTGGAGCAGTATTTTAGCGGTAGCGAGGAGAATTAGATAAATTGACAAATCGGATTTTTTCGCCAACTTAAAAATCGCTTCAGACAGTTCGCTCGACAGTTCAAATGCGACCTCTCGCTCTTTGCCGCTATCTAGCACAGGTCTTACATAATCGGCTATCAAAGTTGTCTCCGGCAGTTCCCCGGAGAGCTTGTTTAACCAATAAATTTTTTGAGACAACAAGTTATCTGAAATGGGGGTAAGCTGCCTGATTTGATTTGCTACGGCTATCATCGATCGTCTCCTCACATTATTAAAAAAATTGGAAAAAGTTATGGCAATTAGGAATTCAAGCAATCGGACAAGGCTTGTTGAAGAATCAGGCAGCCTTTTTTCAAAATCGGCCATTCTATAGTTAGCGGGGGCAAGATTTTGAGCACGGTATCATTTCTCCCAACTCTTTCGACGATTAATCCCAACTCGAAACACCGCGAAGTGACCTTTTTAGCAAAACTGGCACCGCCAAAATTTACCAAATCAATGCCCCAAATTAAACCTATTCCTCGGATCTCTATTTTTTCGCTGATGGGGGCGATTTCTTCGGTGAGGAATTTTTTTAACAAAAACTCTTTCACTTGTACTTCGGGTTCAAGGCGGATATTTTCTCGATACTCTAGAGCAGCGGCAGCTCCTACGAAAGCGAGTTGATTTCCCCGAAATGTACCCGTATGTTCGCCCGGTTCCCAAATATCCAACTCAGGTTTAATCAACAAAAGCGACATCGGAAATCCGTAACCGCTGATCGATTTGGAGAGGATTACCATATCGGGAACGATATTAGCTCTTTCAAATGAGAAGAATGGCCCTGTCCGCCCGCAACCAACTTGAATGTCGTCGCAAATTAATAAAATGTCGTGGCGATCGCACAAGTCTCTGAGTTGTTGCATCCACTCGACGGGCGCGACAATTACTCCTCCTTCAGCTTGCACCGTTTCAAAAATAATTGCCGCTGGTTTTTCGATTCCAGAATTGACATCATTTAGGACTGCTTCGATATAACCGATAGTATTAAAACTTTCCATGAACCCATAGGGATAGGGCATAAAAGTTACATTATTTGAGGTTACGCCTGCCCCCGCTCTGGCGGCAATATTGCCAGTCGCAGCTAAACTGCCTAAAGTCATGCCGTGATAGGCTCCCATGAATGAGAAAATGCCCGGTCTTTTCTTGATTTTTCTGGCTAATTTCAAAGCCGCTTCAACGGCATTCGTTCCCGTTGGGCCGCAAAACTGAACTTTATAATCCAGCTTTTTCGGTTCTAAAACAGACGAAAAGAATTTTTCTAAAAATTCTTTTTTGGCTGAGGTGTGCATATCTAATCCGTGGGCGATCGCGTCCGATTCCAGATAAGCTATTACTTTATGCTTGATATAGTCATTGTTGTGCCCGTAATTCAGCGCCCCTGCCCCTGCTAAAAAATCGATATATTCCGCTCCTGTTTCGGAATATATGATAGAATCTTTTGCCCGATGGAATATATCAGGAAAATTTCTGCAATAGCTTCTGACATTAGACTCGCGACTTTCAAAAATATTTGTTTGCTGACTTGGCTTTTGTAGGGCGATGCGATGCATGGCAACTTTCTCACTCTAGTTAATTTGTTAGTTACGCGGCGGACAATTCAAAACTAAACGTTACTTCTCTTTCGAGACTTAACGTCATGGGATACTCGCGATCGATCGGCAACAGCAAGTCCTTCAGGAGCGCGTTTGGTTGCGCCAAGATGCCCTGAATCAAGTTCTCAAAATCCTCCAGAATGTGAGTAATTGTGGCTAGCTCGAAGCGGCGGAAATCGTAATTGATGCCGATGCAGAACTTGAGATCCGGATACACCGCAACAGTCAGGGGATAGTTAGTCTTGTAAAAAGTCGGCGCATTGGAAAAAATCGTCGAGTTCGAGATTTCTAGGCCGCCTTCCCATTTTTGCAAGAGTGAATCCACAGGCGCGTTTTCATACACTAAGATACTCTCGAACAAAGGTCTGCTTCGCGGCACTTGACTCCACCCTTGAATATCAACTAGCGGACTCCACTCGTATTGGCGCATTTCCAGTAATTGTTCTTGAAGCTGCCTCAGCCAAACTAGCAGAGATTGGTCAGAAGCTACCTCGAGCCATACGGGCAAGCTGTTAACAAATAGCCCAATTAGCGGCTCGTCTTGTAGTAATTCTACTGGGCGTCCCGCCACCGTACATCCGTAGACGACTTTGCGATCGCCGCTGTAGTAACTGAGCAGCATCGCCCATGCTCCCTGAAAGATCGTACTCAATGTAAGCTGGTGCTGCCGCGAAAAAGATTGCAGCAGGGCTGTAGTTTCTGGCGATAAATAGATTCTCTGTTCGTCGTATTTTTCCTCGGAATTGAAGGCGCTGCTAGCATCTAGATTGGTGAGGGAAGTAGGCGATCGCAATTCTCCGATCGCCTGCCGCCAGTACGTCTGGGCTTTCGCTACGTCTTGTTTTTGCAACCATTCGATGTACTCTCGGTAGGGAATGCTGGGTGCTAAATCTACCTTTTTCCCCTCACAAATCGCCTTGTAAATTTGAAGCACTTCCGCGAGAATCGTGGGGATTGACCACCCATCCATCACGATAAAATGTCTACTCCAAATAAATTGGTAACAGTTGTCAGCGAGGCGAAACAAAGTCAGGCGCATCAAACACTCTTGGGAAAGGTCGAACCCTAAGGCGCGATCGCTATCCATAAAAGTATTTAATTGCTCCTCCTGTTCCGCAAGATTTAGCCCCCGCCAGTCGAATTGCTCTAAGGGAACTGTTACTTGCTGATATACAACTTGTAACGGTTTGTTGATATCTTGCCAGAAAAAGCCTGTCCGCAAACTCGCGTGCCTGTTCGCTACTTGCTCCCAAGCGCTAGAGAAAGCGTCAAGGTTGAGATGGCCCCGCAACAAAAAGGGCATTTGGAAAAAATACAGTCCCAATTCCGGAGCGAATAAGCTATGAAAGAGAATGCCTTTCTGAATCGGCGAAAGTTCGTAAATATCCTCAATGTTTTCTACTTGCATGAATTTACCTCCGTTGGTTGATTTTCGCTAAGAAGCGATCGAGGTCTTTTTGGCTCAAATTTGCTTTTGGGAAGTCAGAAGGCGTGTAGGTTCCTGCTTCGGCAGACTGACAGTGGGCAGCAAGCGATCGCAAATTATCCACAAAATCTTTAGCTAGTTTTTCGATAGTGGTTCGTCGGTAGGCTGCTTCGCTATACCTCCACTCTAGTTGCAGCCTATTTTCTCGCACGCCTCCGTCAATTTCGATCAGATAGCGCCGATTTCCTGGCAGGCTGCTGGGAGCGCTTTCAACTAGCTCAAACGCAAAAGATTCAGGCAAAATCGGATCTAATTGCTCGCGGTAGTTAAATCTAATCTGCGATCGATCCAAGGCTTGCAGATGCGCCGCTACTTCTGCGCCATCGCCCAAATAGCGCAGTACCCCAAAGCCAGCGCCTCGATTGGGTACGCCCCGCACCTGCTCTTTAATCGCCTTTAAAGCTTCCCCAGGCTGTGAGATGCCCTTGAGAACGAGCTGCACCGGGAAAAGCGCCGTAAAGCAGCCAATAGTGCGCGACAAATCGATATCTTTGGCAAAAACTTCTCGCCCCGAAGCCTCCAAATCCACCAGCAAGGAATCCGCTTTCGTCCATTGATTAAAAGTTTGCACCAATGCAGTCAGCAATACTTCGCTCGTTTGGGTTCCATAAGCTGCTGGAACTTTTTGCAGTAAAGTGCGAGTTTCTTCAACATCGAGCAAAACTAATACAGCGTTTTCCCGATCGTTGCTTGGAGAATCAACGGGCAGTTGCGAGACTTCTTGACGCGCAGCGAGCCAGTAATCTCGCTCTTGCTGGATTTGTGGCGATTTGGCGTACTCTTGCAGAAATTCAGACCACCGTTTAAAACTTGCTGTTGTAGACGGTAATTCTAGGGATTGCCCCTGACTCAATTGCGCGATCGCCGCAGAAAGCTCCTCTAGCAAAATTTGCCACGAAACGCTATCTGCCACCAGTTGATGAATCGTTAATAGCAGGCTGTTGGGGCGATCGTTTCCCTGGTTAAACAAAGCCACTCGCCAGAGAATTCCCTCGGCTGGATTCAAACTTTCTTTGAGTTCGGCTGCTGTTCTTTCTAAAGTAATTTCTCGTTCGCTCGCTGGCAACGCCGATAAATCGATGTATGAGAAAGGTTCTGTTTTAATTTCCTCTAAACTACCGTACATTTGCTGCCAGCCCGATTCTGTATGGAGAAATTGCAGGCGAAGAATGTCGTGGCGATCGAGCATTTTTTGCACCGCTTGCTGCCATAGTTCAGGAGCGATTGCCGAGTCTGTTTTAAATAAAAAGCTCTGGCATTTACCGGAAATTTTTTCTTCTAAAAATTCCTGCTGTATTGGGAGAATAGGCAGCAGTTTTTCAGTCGTCTCAATTGTGCCTGCAACGGCTGCAAGATCCGCCACAGTGGGACACTCAAACAGTTGTTTGGGCGTCACGCGCAAGCCGGCTTGATTGATTTTGGCGACGATGCGAATACTGGATATCGAATCTCCGCCTAACTCGAAAAAGTTATCGTAAATTCCTACTTTTTCGACCTCTAACAGTTGCCCCCAAATCTGGGCGATAGTTTCCTCGGCAGGCGTGCGAGGTTCTGCGAAAGTTCCTTCTAATTTCGCTCTGGCACTGTCGGGTTCTGGCAGCGATCGCCGGTCTACCTTTCCATTAGGAGTTAAAGGCAAACTTTTGAGCGTTACAAAAGCCCAAGGCACCATGTACTCAGGCAATTTTGTCGCTAAGAAACGGCGAAGTTCGCTGCTGCTTGGTGCTTGTTTCCGATCAGAAACAAAATAACCCACGAGGCGCTTTTCACCAGGCGCATCTTCCCGCGCCACCACTACAGCCTGCGCGATATCTGGATGCTGCCCTAACGCTGCCTCAATTTCTCCCAATTCAATGCGGAAGCCCCGGATTTTTACTTGATTGTCAATTCGCCCGATGAATTCGATGTTTCCGTCTGGCAAATAACGAGCCAAATCACCCGTTTTATAAAGATGTGCTTCAGGCGCACCGAATGGGTTCGGAATAAATTTTTCTGCCGTCAATTCGGGGCGGTTGAGATAGCCCCGCGCCAGACTGCTACCGCCGATGTGCAGTTCCCCAGGCACGCCTACTGGCACTGGCTGCAAATGGGAATCCAGTAGATAAATCTGGGTATTTGCTATTGGTCTGCCGAGTGGAACTGTCTCGGAAATTCCTTTCAATTCCTCGCCATACACTTGATAGGTTAGTACGCCCACCGTCGCTTCTGTTGGCCCGTAGTGATTGAAAATAAGGCAATCTGGATTGATTTTACGAATTTCTTGAATCAATTCCCAGCTTGCAGCTTCACCGCCTAAAATTAGCCGTTTTCGTGGCAAAATAGACTCGGCTTGAGAAGAAGTTAAAAGAGCAGCAAGGTGCGAGGGAACAATCTTTAGGCAATCGATAGAATGGCGGCGGAAATATTCACCCAGCGCTTCTGGATCGGTGGCGCGTTCTTGGGATACTATATGGAGGCATCCACCCGAACAAAGTGCCGGGAAAATCGCTGTATTTCCCAAGTCTGCTGCGAAGGTAGAAACGGTGGCGAAACTAGCACCAGATGGCAGGTTTAACCTTTCTTGAATGCTGTACAGGTAATTGAGCAGTTGCCGGTGTTCGATCGCTACTCCCTTGGGCGTGCCAGTGGAACCAGAAGTATAGATGACGTAAGCTAAATTTTCAGAAGAAGCGCGAGGCGTGTAAGATGCAGAAACAGTGGGAATGTCTGTATCGATGCAAACAATATTTACCTGAGTTTTCGGCAAGCTTTCAGCGAGTCGCTGTTGCGTTATCAGCACCTGAACTAGGGCATCTTCTAGCATGAGTGCCTTGCGATCTGCTGGGGTTGCCGGGTCTATGGGTAAATACGCGGCACCTGCTTTGAGAATGCCTAGCATTCCTACGATTGTTTCTAAGGAGCGATCGAGGCAAATGCCAACAACGACCTCTGGTTGAACTCCCAAGTTTTGCAGGTGATGGGCGAGTTGATTGGCGCGATAGTTGAGCTCTCGGTAGGTGATTTGTTCACTTTCAAAGACGACGGCAATGTTGTCTGGGTTGCGTTCTGCTTGTTCTTCAAAAAGCTGATGAACGCATTTATTTTTCGGATAATCTTTTTGAGTTTGGTTAAAGTCAATGAGCAGTTGCAGCCGATCGCGATCGCTCAGTATGTCTACCTGACTGATAGCGACTTCTGGATTTTTGACTGTGCTTTCTAAGAGCGCCTGAAAGTGTTCTGACAAGCGCTTTATATCTGCCGCACCAAATAAAGCGGAATCGTAGTGAAATTCAGCGCTTAGGGAATTGCACAGGCGGAGGCAGGAGAGCTTTAGTTTGAATGGCTGTAGGCACGCATCTTGGCGAACAAGGGAAAATGAAACGTCTGAATTATCATAGTTCTTAGGCTCTCCTTGGAACTCAAAGCAGACGGGCCAAAAGCTGCTGCTTTTTTCGTTTTCTAAGCTTTCTTCCCAGCTAAAATATTCTTGCCAGTTGTACATCTCGTTGAGATTAAGCTCAACTTGCTGCCTCACTTGTGAAAAAGTTAACTCGTCTTGCACTGGGCACTGTAGGGGTAAGTATTTGCACAGCAGCCCCAGAGAGTGTTCTAATTCTTCATATTTTCTGCCGTCTATCGCTACGCCGATTATCGGGTTTGGCTCTCTGGTAAGCCGCCAAATGAGAATTTGCCAGCAAGTCAGCAGGAAGGCAGAAATATCGCTTTTGTGCTTTGGGGCGATCGCTTCCAGGCTGTTCAACAAATCACCCCGAATTTCCACCCTTTCTACTAGCGGCTGAAATTCTGCTTTGGAATTCTTATTTTCCCAAGGAAGCGTTAATAAATCCCCAGATTCAATGTTCAGCTTTTGCCAGTATTCTTTACCGATTGCCGTTTCTTCTGATTCGAGTAATTCATTTTGCCACTCAGCAATATCGGCATATTGCATTGGCTCATCGGCTTGTTCTTCACGGCACGCGCAGGCTGAGTAGGAAAGACTGAGTTCGCGGGTAAAATTTTTCAGGGTGATGCTATCTGCAATTAAGGCAGAGAAGTTCGCCAGCAATAGGTGCTTGTCTTGGGCGAGAGTGACTAAAGAGATGTGCCAAAGTGAGCCGCGCTCAAAATCAAAAGGAAGCAGACTTAGTTGTTGAAAAAGCGCTGCGATTTTAGCTTCTTGTTCTTCTGGAGACAAACCGCTTAGATTGTATTTCGAGATAGGAACTTCACCTGTGCCGGCGATCGCTTGCAGGGGTAGTGTCATCCCAGGCAAGCAGTGAAAGCTAGTACGCAGAATTTCGTGCCGATTCACGACATTTTGCAGCGCCTTTTTAAGAATCTCTCGATCGAGGTTTCCTGTAATTAAAATTCCACCTCGAACGCGATAGGTCTGTTGGCGCTTATTTTGCTGTAATTCCCACAGGTGCCGTTGCTGTGGAGAAAGTCTAAACCCTTCGATTGTTTCCTTTTGCATATCTACTGTTCCTTTCATGGGTCTAAATGTCTTGACAGCTAAACGGTTCTGCCATCCCGACAACAACTCGACGCGAACCAGAAAATGGGGTGCGTCCGTGCGCGGCTAGCATATTATCTAGCAGCAAGACATCTCCTTCTTCCCAAAGGAAAACAATTGTTTCTTGCTGATAGCAGCGACGAATTTCGTCTAATATAAAATCTTCAATGGGCGAGCCATCGCCGTAATAAGCATTGCGGGGTAAATCTTCCTGCTTAAAAGAAGTTAAAAGCTCTTTGCGAACGACGGGTTCGAGATTGGAAATGTGGAATAGGTGAGCTTGATTAAACCACACCATTTCCTGCGTTTTTGGGTGCTGAGCGACAGCTTGACATATTTGGCGAGTTCTCAAGCGATCGTCACTTTTCCATTCTAACTCAATTCCCGCTTTTTGGCAATACTCTTCTACCTCAATTTTGCTATCAGTATTGAAGACATTTTGCCAGGGTAAATCTACGCCACCGCCGTAATTTCGCACATACATAACCTTTTTTTGGGCAAACTTTTCTCTAATCTTTGAATCCAATCTTTCAAACACTTTGCGGCTGTTAGCAATCGGGGTTTCTCCACCCTGTTCGGCTTTCTTGACGCAGAAAAAAGCGATTTTCAGCGGCCAATTTCGAGAATAAGCCATTTCATTGTGCAGTGGGATGAATTGCTCGGCAGGATACTCGGTGGAAGTGTAGATATTTCCGCTTACCAGGCTACGCGGAGTCGAGCGAAAAGAATATTCCAACAAGTCGCCAGCAAGAGTTTGAATAAACTGCTCGAAACCATTCACCCCGCCGACTTCAAAGCCTCGAAAAAGTATTCCTCCATGCTTCAATAACTGCGTTTCAATTGATGAGCGATTGTTCTGTGCCCAACCTGCGAGATTTAATTTTTCTACTGTTGACCCAACAACTAGAGGTAGAAGGTTTTCGGGCTGGAGGTAGGCGGTTTTGACTAATTCCTCTGAGGACAGGCTGACGGCTTTGCGCCTAACTGTTCCTAACTTTTGGGAATTGAGATTCTTTGTTTCTGTATTTGTCATAGTTTTTGGTTTTGTGAAAAATTTATCTCTTTTTCCAGAAAAAACCTGAGAGATTGATATCAAATCCGTTAGCATCGTCCTGTATTCATCTCTCTGTTCTCGAACTCTGCGTTAAGAGCGTACTCTGCGGTTTAATCATTCCAATGCAACCGGAATTGATATGAGCCATCATTTTCAACTTTTCATAACTTTTCGTTTAGCCATTTTTAATTTTTGAATTCCCGAAAGATGAATTTGTTTTTCCTGCTCGATTTGGTGCTGCCTTTCTGCTTCGGCAATAATTTCTGCCAAGTCGTCGAGCCTCATATCTGGCTGGATGACTACCTGGTTAAGGAGGGTTTGGAAACCTCTCACCATTCGGGTAATGGTCGCAGCCTCAAATAAGTCTGTTTTGTACTCAAATAAGCCTTTAATTCCTTCTGAAATCTCCCAGAGAGTGAGGCTTAAGTCGTGTCTCGACATACCGACATCGAATTCCAGAATGCTCAAGGTCAAACCAGCTAACTCCAGGGGTGGCATGGGCGCATTCTGGAGAACAAACCACACTTGAAACAGCGGGTTATAGCTGAGATTTCGCTCCGGCTGCAATTCCTCCACGAGCTTTTCAAAAGGGACATCGGGGTGAGCGTAAGCTGCTAAAGCTGCCTCGCGTGTTCGACCGAGTAGTTCGCGGAAAGTTGGATTGCCTGCGGTGTCAATTCGCAACACTAAAGTATTGACAAAAAATCCAATCAGTTCCTCTAATTCAAGGCGGTTGCGATTGGCGATTGGAGAGCCAATAGCGATGTTATTCTGCTTTATGTGGCAGTATAGCAAGGATTGAAATACTGCCAACAACGTCATAAATAGGGTGACATCTTGTTGCTGGGTGATCGTTTTCAGCCTTTCAGTTAAAGAAGCAGAAATCACAAAAGATTGCTGCGACCCTCGGAAAGTTTGCACGGGAGAGCGCTGCCGATCCGTTGACAGCACAGCTAAACCGTCTCCTAATTGCTGTTTCCAATAAGCGAGCTGCTTTTCTAATTTCTCTCGCTGGAAATGCTGCCGCTGCCAACTGGCGAAGTCGGCATACTGCACGGGAAGTTCGGGCAGCCCAGAGGGTTTGTCAGTGGAAAAAGCTTCATAAAGTGCGGCTACTTCTCGCACCAATACCCCCATAGACCAACCATCTGAAATAATGTGGTGTATCGTCAGCAGCAACACATATTCTGCCGGACTAAGTTGCAGCAGAGTGCCCCGCAGTAAGGGCGATCGCGTTAAGTCAAAGGGGCGTTGGGCTTCTTCAAGAGTACGCTGCTCAATTTCAGCTTGCTGCTCAGTTTCTGGTAAATGTGGCAAGTTTACCACCGACAAAGCGAAATCCAAGGAAGGAGAAATCAGTTGAACAGGTTCCCCGTCCACTTCTGCAAAAGCAGTCCGTAAAACTTCGTGACGCCTGACAATTTCATTGAGTGTTTGTTGCAGTGCTGACAAATTCAATTGCCCTTGCAACCGCACAGCAGCACGAAGGTTGTAGGCAGGGTTTTCGGGAGACAGTCGATCGAGAAACCACAGCCGTTGTTGGGGAAAAGAAAGGGGAGCCGAATTTTGCTGCGATCGCCTGGGAATGCGCTTAGATTGCTCAGCCTGTACGGCCTCTTTGCCCAATGCTTTGAGAAGGAGCGCTCGCTTCTGGGGCGAGAGGTTTTTCAGTCGTTCTGAACGATTAGTAGACATCATAATTCACCTCCTCGCAGTTGTCGCTGTTTGTGATAGTTAAGGAAAGCTTTGCTGCTATTTTTAGCTGGTCGTTTAAAACAAAATTGATATCTGCTTCAGTGGTGAGGGGGTTGGCAAGGACGGCGCGAAAAGCAACAATGGGAATGGTTTTGCCATAACAGGTGTTTTGCAGGGTTGTTCGCGATACGAAGGTGTGACCGGCTCGCCGCTGGGCCTCCTGAAGGCGCTCGTTAAATTGATTAATGAAGTGGTTGTCTGCTTCGGTTAGTTGTTTTTTGGCTGCTTTTTCCCTGAATGTTTCTGGAATGTAGCGGTATAAAAGAATATTAATTTCTGGTTCTAGCAGCAATTCAAATGCTGGATTTTCCCGAATTAAATTTGCCAAGTGCTGCGTTTTATGGATGCCTCCATCTATCAAAAACTCATAGCCTTGATGGCCGATGATATTCAACGCTGCTTGCAAGAACAAACTTGCACCTGGTCGAGAGCCTTCGAGAGAGCGCTTGCCTAGATCGATGGAGTCTTTTCGCACCGTGTAGGGCGCGTGTTTTTCAATAACTTTGGCGGTTTGGGGATTGCGGAATAAAACTAGACCGATTCCCATTGGTAAATACATTTGTTTGTGTCCATCTATGGTGACGGAATCTGCTAGTTCAATGCCTGCGAATTTGTGTCGGTGACGTTCGGAAAAAAGCACGGGACCGCCCCAAGCGGCATCGACGTGAAAGTGAGCGTTTGCTTCTTGCGCGATCGCGGCTATTTCTGGAAGCGGATCGATACTTCCCGAATCGGTGCTGCCTCCAATACCGATAATTGCCAGAATGTACAGGTTGCGATCGCGACATTCGGCTACAGTTTGGCGCAGCGCTGCCAAATCCATGCGGTGATTGGAATCGGTGGGGACTTTTAGGAGACTGCGATCGCCAATGCCTAATAAACCGGCAGCCTTTTCAAAAGAATAGTGCATCAAACTCGAGCCGATTATCACCATTCCCTTGTAGCCGTAAAACTCTAAAGCTGCGTACAAGCCTTCTTTTTCAATGCCACTAAAGTTATTTTTTGGCCCTAAAGAAGCGTTGCGAGCGCACCACAGGGCTGTGATATTAGCTAGGGTGCCGCCCGTTACCATGATACCGAGCGTGCTATCACTTTTTTGAATGTGCTGGTTATAAAAATCCTCAGAAAAATCGTAAATTAATCGGTGCATCATTGCCAAAGTCTGGCGCTCACAGGGGCTTAAAACTTTGGCCGTTTCCATCTTGACTAAATTTTGATTCATCGCGGTTAACAGCTTCGCGATCGGGCGCACAAAATAGGGAAGTGCGCTCGTCATGTGACCGATATATCGCGGGGAAGATGTGTGAATGGAATGGGCAACGAGGGTTTGGGCCAAATCATCAATATAATTCCCAACATCTGTAGGAAGGGCGGGAATTTTGTTTTCCCTAAACTCCTGAATAATTAAGTCTAAGTCAATATCTGTACTAGCGGTTTTTGCGTACAAAAAGTCTTGAACTAGGACAGAAATTCGCTCCTCCATTGCTTCTTCTGCCAAAAATGACTTTTCTGAGGCACTGAATAGCTCCATTAACTTTTCTTCAAGTGGGGTAACAGAGGCTTTTAATGGCTGCATTACATCTTGAGAATCTTGGGGTTTTACTGTTTGTTGAATCATCCCGAATCAATCCTGTTAAATGGGCTTTTTTTATCTCCTATTCCCCACGGAAGCCTTAAGGGGAATAGGGCTTTTTGTGCTTTTTTACCAACCCGATATTTACTCAGTCAGCCACACAGTTTGTGCTGACTCTTCATCACTCTTTTCTAAGAGATCGAGCAATTCATCTATCTGGTTAGAATCGGCGTTTCCCAGAATTTCTTCCTCGACCAGTTCAGCTAAATTCTGAATGGTGGGAGCGGCAAAAAAATCGCACAGCGCTAACTCTACCCCAAAGCACGATCGCACTCGAGATATTAACTGTGTTGCCATCAGAGAGTGACCGCCGAGGTCAAAAAAGTTTTGGTTAGTTCCTACTTTTTCTAGCCCTAAAAGAGCAGTCCAAATCTCAGCAATTTTTTCCTCTGTGGGCGTTTGTGGCTCAGTGAAGGCTGTTTCATCCGAAACGTAATCGCACCTTTGAGATAAGGCGAGACGGTCAATTTTTCCGTTGGGCGTTAATGGCAGCGCATCTAATAGCACAAAAGCTGAAGGCACCATGTAATCGGGCAGTTTGTGCTTCAAGAATGAACGCAGTTCGGAAATAAGTTCTGGGGGCTGATTTCTGAACCCTGAGTCAGGAACTAGGTAAGCGACTAGGCGTTGATTGCCTGGTTCATTTTCTTGAAGCAAAACAGCAGCGGTGGACACAGAAGAATGTTGAGAAAGTGCTGCCTCTATTTCTCCGAGTTCGATGCGGAAACCGCGAATTTTTACTTGGCAATCGCCACGGCCAAGAAATTCTATATTACCATTCGGCAGGTAACAACCGATATCGCCTGTTTTGTACAAAACTTTTTGATGAGAATTACCGAGAAAATCTAATTTTTCTGGCCCAAACGGGTTAGAAATGAATTTTTCCGAGGTTAAGTCGGGGCGGTTTAAGTAGCCCTGTGCCAATCCATCGCCGCCGACGTAAATCTCGCCGGGACTTCCTATCGGAACGGGTTGCAAATTGCGATCGAGCAGATAAATTTGCGTGTTGGCGATCGGGCGACCGATGGGAACTTTCTCGACACAGTGAGTTGCATCGTACCACGTCACGTCCGCAGCTACTTCCGAAGAGCCATAAAGATTGATTAATACCCGTTGGGGCATCTGTTCTCGAAATTGCTGGCAAAGTTCCAGCGGCAGAGTTTCTCCGCTGCAAATCCAATATTTTAATTGAGGCAAACGCCTGTCTAAATCAGGGAAGGAATCTAAGATAGCGCGCAACAAAGAAGGAACTAGCACCAGTCGGGTTACATTTTGCTTTGATAAGGTTTGAAGGAATTGGTTAATATCTTTGACGGCTCGATCGGGAATAATGACAGTGGGCAACCCCTGCAGCAAAGGAGCAAAGATTTCCCAAACCGAATCGACAAAATTTAAGGACGTTTTTTGACAGCAAATATCTGCTTTGATAAAAGGGTAGGGGTTCCAAAAACAGCGATTGACTGTGCCTCGGTGGGTGCCGAGTACGCCTTTGGGAGTGCCTGTCGAGCCGGAAGTGTAGAGGACGTAAGCGAGGTTTTCAGCTTCCACTTTAACAGCGGGGTTGCGATCGCTCTGCCGAGAAATTTCCTGCCATTCGCCGTCGATACAGACGACTTTGGCGCTGTGTTCGGGGAGGGTTTCTAGGAGGTTTTTTTGAGTCAAAAGCACCGGAACTTTTGCGTCGGCCAGCATGAAGGATCGGCGTTCTTGGGGATAAGCAGGATCGAGAGGAACGTAAGCGGCACCGACTTTTAAAATGCCCAAAATGGCCACCAGCATGGACAGCGATCGCTCTAAGCAAATTCCCACCAAAACTTCGGGTTTTACACCTAGAGTTTGCAGGTAATGCGCGATTTGGTTGGCTTTGGCATTCAATTCGCGGTAAGTCAATTGTTCATTTTCGCAAATTGCTGCTACTGCATCTGGGGTTCGCTCTGTTTGCGCTGCAAATAATTCGTGAATTGAGGCATTTTTGGGGTAATCCGCTTGGGTGTCGTTCCACTTTATCAACAACTGACGTTGCTCTCGCTCGGAAAGAAGCGATCGCAACTCGTAACCCTCGGATGACTCGCGCGCGATCGCTTCTAGGGTTCGGGCAAAATAACCTCCCATTGCCTCAACCTGTTCGCCGCAAAACTCGGCGCTATCGTATTCCAGAGACAACTGTAATTTGGCGGAGAAAGCATCTAGGCTGAATTCAACAAATAAAGGAAAATTCGTTTCTAGTAAAAACTTTCCCCCTAAAACTTCAAGATTTTTTAGGGTTTGCAAGCCCTGATAAACGTGAATATTAACGTAGTTAAACGCTGTCTCGAACAAAGGCTGACCGCCCAAATTTCTCTGTATTTCTGCCAGCGGATAACGCCGATAAGGCAGCAATTCTCGCTCCGCCTCAAAAACCTGCTGCACCAAATCTATCCAAGTACCGCCGGATAGTTGCAAGCGAAATGGTAGAGTATTCAGAAAAAGTCCGCAAATTCGCTCTCCATCTGTCTCTTCAGGGCGTCCGTTCGCCACGAAACCTGTCAGCACGTCTGACTGTCCGCATAGCAGGCTTAAAACGCGCAAATGAGCAGCTAACAAAACGCTTTTAAGAGGAACTCCGGCCCTATTAGCTAGCTGTTTGAGCCCTTCAGAAATTTCCGGCCCAATCGCTACCTTGTGGGTGCAAATTTGCCGGATTCTCGCCTCGCGCGGGAATTTTTGCCAGCGCGGCAGCACCGCGATCGTGCAGTCGCTTAACTTTTCCTTCCAAAAGCGCTGGTGTTCCTCAGATGCAACGCTCGCTCGCTCCAGCGCCACAAAATCTCGGAACCCGCTTTGAGGTAGCACAGCGGCAGAATCGCCTGTTTTCCCCAGCAGTAAAAAATATTGCTGAAACAACTCTGTCAACACCAACCCCACACTCCATCCATCGAGAATCGCGTGGTGAAATGCAAAACTTAGCTGAAAAGTCTCCTGAGTATAGCGGTGAATATGGAACAGCATCAAAGGAGGAGTTTTCCAATCAAAATGCCGATTTCTTTCTCCTTCAAGCCAAGCATTTAAAGCCGCTTCTCGCTCGGAATTGGAGATGTGGCGCAAATCTTCCACCTGCAAGGGAATTTCAACTTTTTGATGAACCAATTGCAGGGGTTCGCTGAAACCAGTTAACTGAAATGAAGTCCGTAGCACGGGGTGACGCTTTACCACATACTCTATCGCTGCCTGCAAAACCTGAATTTCGAGAGGAGCTTTTAGGTGAAAGCTAAAGATATCGTGATAGATAGCGCTTTCCTGGCTGTACTCACTGTGAAAAATCATGCCCATCTGAAGGGCAGTTAAGGGATAGGCATCCTCTACATTATCAGGTATTTGCTGTTTGTCTGCTGGCAAAATCAAACTGAAAGCTTGACTTTTTGAAGGTTCTAATTCTTTAAATTCTGTTGCTTTCAGCTCCCGAACGATCGCCTCAATGGTTTGATACTCGAACAGTTGTTGCAAGGAGAAGCGCAAGCCTTGTTTGTGAGCTAAAGACTGCACCTGAATGCTGCGGATAGAATCGCCTCCCAAGGCAAAAAAATTGTCACGGATGCCGACTTTTTCCACGCCGAGAATTTTCTCCCAAATTTCTGCCAACGCTTTTTCTTCGGCAGTGCCGGGAGCGACAAAATCGAACGCTAAATCCGGTCTGGCTGTGTCGGGTTCTGGCAGCGATCGCCGATCTACCTTACCGTTAATGGTCAGGGGCAAAGCTTCCAGAAACACGAACGCCGCAGGCACCATATAGTCCGGCAACTTTTCCTTCAAGAAAACGTGCAATTCTCCAGTGGTGAGCGTCGTTTCTGAGTTCGCCACTATATAGCCTATTAACCGCTTGTCTCCCGGCGCGTCTTCCCGCAGCAAAACTGCGCTTTCCCGCACGGCTGGATGCCGGTTTAGCTGCACTTCAATTTCTCCCAATTCGATGCGGAAGCCTCGCAGCTTGACCTGAGTATCTATTCGCCCCAGATATTCAATATCGCCATTGGGCAAGTAACGCGCTAAATCTCCGGTTTTATACAGTCGCGCTTCTGAATTTTCGCTAAACGGATTAGAAATAAATCGTTCGGCTGTTAAGTCAGGGCGGTTGAGATATCCCCGCGCCACTCCCGCGCCTCCGACGTACATTTCCCCGGGAATCCCCACCGGAACTAACTGACGGTTTTTATCTAAAATATAAAGCTGTAAATCGGGAATGGCACACCCAATAACGCTACCTTGTCCGTTTAAATCAGCTAAACTTAACGGGCGATAAGTGACGTGAACGGTGGTTTCCGTGATGCCGTACATATTCACTAATTGCGGACTCTGATCGCCGTGTCGCTCGAACCAGGGTTTTAAGCTTGGCAATTCTAAGGCTTCGCCGCCGAAAATGACCCAGCGCAAGCTTAAATTGTTGCCAGTTTGTACTGACTCTTCGGCTTGCATAAGCTGGCGGAAAGCTGAGGGAGTTTGGTTGAGAACTGTGACTCGCTCTCGACACAGTAATTCATAAAATGCGATCGGCGATCGCGCTACGAAATAAGGCACAATTACCAGGCGTCCGCCGTAAATTAAAGCGCCCCACAGTTCCCACACGGAGAAATCGAAAGCGTAGGAATGAAACATAGTCCACACGTCGCCTTCGCTAAAGTTGTACCAAGATTGCGTGGCAGCGAACAGGCGAACGACGTTGGCATGGGCTACTAAAACGCCTTTGGGTTGACCCGTTGAACCCGAGGTGTAAATAACGTAAGCGAGATTTTCAGCCGTAGCGTGGCTGTTAGGATTGTTAGTGCTATTTTGAGCGATCGCCTCCGAATCTGCCTCTAAACAGACAACTTTGCCGCTATATTCGGGGAGAGTTTCTAATAGTATTTCTTGAGTCAATAGCACCGATACCGAGGCATCTTGGAGGATGAAAGCCGTGCGATCGATTGGATTTGCCGGATCGAGCGGCACATAGGCGCCCCCGGCTTTGAGAATGCCTAAAATTCCGACAATTGTTAACAACGAACGCTCCACGCAAATCCCCACTAGCACTTCGGGTTTGACGCCTAGTTGCTGTAAGTAATGCGCGAGTTGGTTCGCTCGTTCATTCAGCTCGCGGTAGGTGAATTTTTGGTCTTCAAATACTACGGCAACCGCATCGGGAGTTCGCTCGGCCTGCTGTTCAAATAATTGATGAATACAGTTATCTTGGGGATAGTCAGCTTTGGTGCCGTTCCACTCAACAAGAATTTGCTGCTTTTCGGCTGGCGTTAGCAGCGGTAAATTTTTCAAAGGCTGGTGAGGGTTTGCCGCCATTCCTTCTAGTAAGACCTGCAAGTGTCCCAGCATCCGCTCGATCGCGCCTTGTTCAAAGCGGCTGCGATCGTACATAATTTTGAGCGCTAACTCCGATTGCGCGATCGCCATCAATGCGATGGGGTAATTCGTGCTCTCAACCGATCGCACGTCGCCAATCTCTAGGTCACTTTTTCCTCGCTGCAATGAAGGATCGACGGGGTAATTTTCAAATACAACGATACTTTCAAATAGTGGCGTATTGAGAGGAATTTTGCTCCACCGCTGCTGAATTTCTACCAGAGGCGAGTATTCGTACTGGCGCACTTCCATGCTGTGGTTTTGCAATTGCTGTAACCACGAAATTATGGAGTCTTCAGCGGACACTGATACTCTGACAGGCAGAGTATTAATCAGCATCCCAACCATCGATTCCGCGCCCATTAATTCAGGCGATCGCCCCGAAACCGTTACGCCAAAAATTATGTCTTCTTCACCGCTATATCGGCTCAAAAGTAGCGCCCAAGCTCCCTGTACGAGAGTATTTATAGTCAGCTTGTACTGTCGCACCAACCCTTGTAGAGGCGCTAGATCGGGAAGTTTAATTTCAGCTTCGCCCCGGTTCCCTTCACCGCTTTTGCAACTCAATTTTCCACCGACAACAAGCGACGTGGGTGTCGTAAATCCTTGGAGCGTTTGCCGCCAAAACGACTCCGCCTCAGCTAAATTTTGCTGCTGCAACCAGGCGATGTAATCTCGATAAGAGCGAGGGCGCTGGAGTTGCAATGTTGCGCCCTGGCATTCTGCTTCGTAAAAGGCAAAAACTTCCTTGATGACGATCGCCTGTGACCACCCATCTAAAACTAAGTGGTGGTGGCTCAAAATAAACTGAAAAGTATCTGTTTCTAACTGCGCCAGTGCAATGCGAATTAAGGGAGCTGAGGTCAAGTCAAAGCCCTGCTCTGCATCGGCTTTTAGGAAGGTTTCTAGCTGCTGTTGTTGTTCGGAGGTCGAGAGCGATCGCCAGTCCATCTGTTGCCAAGATAATGCAGCCTGCTTACGCACCGCTTGCACGGGTTCTTTCAAATTTTGCCACAGGAAACAAGTCCGCAAAATGGGATGCCTGTCTACAACTTTTTGCCAACTATTTCTAAACGCAGAAACATTGAGATCGCCGCGCAAGACGCACAGCAGTTGCCCGAAATATAGGCCCGATTCTGGCTGGTAAAGGGAATGAAAGAGAATGCCCTGCTGCGCTGGGGAGAGGGGATAAAAATCTTCGATATTGCCTTTGCTCATCTTACAGCTCTCCCAAAATTGCGGTAATGTTGTCTAAATCGTCCTGGCCCCACTGGCTCCACTTAAACTCTGCAAAGTCAGAAGGAGTGCAGCCGCCGGCGTCGGGGGACTGACAGTATTGAATTAGCGATCGCAGCGATTCTATAAAGCCCGTTGCCAAATTTTCAATGCTTTCTCGTCGGTGAATGTTTTCGCTGTACATCCAATTTAATTGCAGCTTACTGCTGGCAACAAATCCGTTAATTTCCAGCAGGTAACGCCGCTTTCCGCGCGGGCTGCGGATGGGGCCACTAGGCTCGGAGGACAGCATCAATAAAGAAGATTTCGGCAGCACTTGGTCAAACTGTCCGAGATAGTTAAAGTTTACCTCAGGTTGCGGCATCTTGTGCATTTTTTTAGCAATTTCTGGGTTTAAATATCCTAGGACACCGCAGCCAACACCGCGATTTGGCACGGCGCGTAATTGCTCTTTCACTGATTTGATTGCCTCCCCTATATCGGAAGGTTTTTCTAAATTTAACAGGACGGGAAAAACTGCTGTAAACCAGCCGATTGTGCGCGACAAATCTACTCCTTCAAATATATCTTCGCGCCCGTGACCTTCTAAGTCCAGTAAAAGGGAGTTATTACCAGTCCAGCGTTCAAATGCTTGAGCTAAAGCAGTTAGCAATACATCATTAATTTGAGTGCGGTAAGCGGCAGGTACTTCTTGCAAGAGCAGTTTGGTTTCTTCAACACTCAAAGCAACGGATACTGTCTTTTCAGATGCAACTAAATTGGCTGCGTTTGGGAAATCCACCGGCAAGCGAGAAGTTGGTTGGTGAGAAAGGGCGAACCAGTAATCGAACTCTTCCTGCAATTCGGGCGATCGCGCCCACTCATGCAAGCGTTCTGCCCACTGCTTAAATGAGGTTGTTTTGGGCGGTAGCGCGACTGTTTCGTCGCGGCTAATTTGCTCATAAGCTGTCTGGAAATCCTCAATTAAAATTCGCCACGAAACCCCATCAACCGCTAAGTGATGAATAACCAATAACAAGCGATTTGGCTGATGTTTGCCCAAGTCAAATAGGGCAGCGCGAAGTAATGGTCCCTCTGACAAATTCAAACTGGCTTGCAACTGAGTGGCGGCGGTTTGGAAAGCGGCTTCTCGTTCCTCTGGAGGTAGCGACGACAAATCAATGCAGGTAAAGGGAGCAACCTCGTCGGGATTGGCGAGATCCTGCTGCCAGCCAGATTCTCCTCGCGCAAAACGCAGGCGCAGCGCGTCGTGGTGCTTCAGCAATTCTTGCAAAACTGACTCAATTAATGCAGGTTCGAGAGGTTGTCGCAACTCTAAAAGCACCGCCTGATTCCAGTGGTGTGGATCGGAGAGATTTTGTTCAAAAAACCAGTGCTGAATCGGTGTCAGAGGAACTTCGCCAATGATTAATCCCTGTTCCGATTGTTGGGTCCCCACTGTATCGGTGACGGCTGCTAACTGTGCAATGGTTTGGTGTTGAAACAGTTGTTTTGGAGTGAGCCGCAACCCCGCTTGATTGGCTTTAGAAATGACTTGAATGCTGAGGATAGAATCGCCGCCCAATTCAAAGAAATTGTCGTCAATTCCCACTTGTTCTAACCCCAATACTTGCGCCCAAATTTCTGCCAAAATTTTCTCAATAGCCGTGCTTGGCGCGGCGAATTCCTCTTCGAGTTCTGGGCGATCGCGATCCGGTGCGGGAAGCGCCTTGCGATCGACTTTGCCGTTGGGAGTTAGAGGCAGCGATTCCAGCATCACGAACACAGCAGGCACCATGTATTCCGGCAGCTTTTCTTGCAGGTAGCCGCGCAATTGCGGCACTAACTCTCGGTCGGCTTTTCCTTGCAAGGGATTGTTGGCAAAGGCGTTCAAAGCCTTTTGGGAGAAGGCAGAAGTTTGGGAGAAACTGGGAGCGATCGCCTTATAAAAAATTGCGTCGTAACTGCCATCTGGGCTACCATTTAACCAGCTAATCTCAACGGAATATTGCAATTCGTGGGCCAATTCTGAAAGCGCTTCTGGATTTATCCCTGATTCCGGATCGAGGCTTTGCAGCACTTCTTTTAACTGACCCGCGGTCTGGGGCGCACTGTCGAGCGAAAGCAGTTCTAAAGCTTTCATTTCTGAGTTCAATTGCGCATTCGGCACGCGCCGAAATCCGAGAGCCTCGGGCTGAGTTTCCTCTAGTAACTGGCGTGCGGATTTGAGGGTTAATTCCTGCTGTTGCCAATCTATCCAACCGTTGATTGTTGGCGGGTATATTTGTCCTGTTTCCTGCCCGACGCGCAAAATTACATCGTAGCGAAACATAGTAAGTTCGTTACAGAACTTGCCATATTTTGGCTGTACTTGCACGCTACTGATATTCGGGAACTGCCGCTTGAAGCCAGAAAAGAACCCTGGATTAAGAATTAATTCTTGCTCTTGAGCGATGCGCTTTTGCACGCGCTGCAACAGATGAGCGACTGGCAGATCGTCGCTGGCTTGGTGCAATTGTACCGAGAGGTGAAACGCTTTTAACAGCGCTAGATTGCGCACGTCTCCGATAAAAATAGAACCCCCTTTGCGTACAACTTTTGCAGCTTGCGACAAGACGCGCAGGAGATAGTCGGCGCTGGGAAAATACTGCACCACGGAGTTGAGAATTACTAAGTCGAAAGATTCCGGCTCGATTCCTTCAAAGTCCTGTGCTTCTTTGTGCAAAAGCTTAACTTGCGGCAAGTTTTGCTCTCCCGATCGCAACTGTTGCTCGATAGAATCGATCGCGATTTGGGAGAAATCTGCGCCCCAGTATTGCGCGCAGTGCGGCGCAATTCGGAATAGCAGCAAACCCGTGCCACAGCCAATTTCTAATACTCGTTGAGGTTGCAGCGCCCGAATGCGCTCAATGGTTAGGTCGAGCCATTCGCGCATTTCTGTTTCTGAAAGGGGCAAATCCGTGTAGCTGCTATTCCATCCCGCAATATTGAAAATGCCATGTCGATCTGAAGGGGTCTGGCGATAGCTGTCGTTAAAGACAGATTGCCAATTAGAAATTCGCTCGGCATCCCATTCGCTGCCAGCAACTGTCTCGTTTGTTCCTTTGAAGCCGGCATTTTGCACCACATAAGCGACTAAGCGCTTGTTGCCCGAAGTGTCATCGCGGGCGATCGCCACAGCATCCCGCACGGCCGAGTGCTGTCTCATGGTTTCCTCAATTTCTCCCAATTCGATGCGATAGCCCCGGATTTTCACTTGGCTATCAATTCGCCCCAGGTATTCGATATTTCCATCTGGCAAATAACGCGCCCTGTCGCCAGTTTTGTAGAGGCGTGCCCCTGGTTCATCGCTATAGGGGTTGGGGATGAATTTTTCTGCTGTCAACTCTGAACGGTTGAGGTAACCTCGGGCTACGCCAGCGCCACCTATGTGCAGTTCGCCCCCAACACCAACGGGAACTGGTTGGAGATACCTATCTAGTATGTAAAGCTGAGTATTAGCAATAGGACGACCAATGGGAATTGAACCTGATAAGGAGGTCTGAGCCGAAACTTCATAGACGCAGCATCCAACCACGGTTTCTGTCGGCCCGTATTCGTTGATCAATTTTGTGTGTGGCGCCCTCGCCTGCCAGAATGAAACGATATTTGGCGAGAGAGCTTCGCCACCGATAATAAAGGCTTTCGTCCCAGTCGTCACCTGCTTTTGAGGTAACAAATGGCCGAGTATTTCTAATTGAGCCGGTGCGATCTTGACGAGGCTGAAATTATTCTGGGAATGCAAGGCATCACTCAGAGATTCTAGTTCCTGATTTTCCGGCAGCAGCACGACCTTTCGCCCTACTAATAAGGGAGAAAATAAACTGGTAATGGTGGCGTCAAAACTCATTGAAGAGTTAACCGGAGCGCCGTCGGCATCGGCTACTGCATAGGCCTTGGTACACCAGCTTAGATAATTGACCACCCCTTGGTGGAGAATCATTGTCCCCTTGGGTTTTCCGGTAGAGCCAGAGGTGTAAATGATATAGGCTAAATTACCAGCTTGCACGCCACTGACCGGCTCGTCGGGAGCCGACTGAGAAATTAGATCCCAGTCTGCATCTAGACAAATAACCTGCGCCTGATGTTTAGGCAGACTGGCGAGGATTTTGTGTTGAGTTAACAGCACTGAAACTTGAGAATCTGCCAGCATATAAGCCAAACGCTCTTGCGGATAATCCGGAGCCAGAGGTATATAGGCTCCCCCGGCTTTAAGAATCCCCAAAATTCCCACAACCATCTCAAGCGATCGCTCCGTACAAATCCCCACCAAAACTTCTGGTTTTACACCGAGTTTTTGCAGGTAGTGCGCGAGTTGGTTGGCTCGTTCATTCAGTTCGCCGTAGGTAAGTTTTTGGTCTTCAAATACGACTGCAATGGCATCGGGAGTTCGCTCGACCTGCGCTTCAAATAATTGATGAATGCAGCGATCGCTCGGATAATTGCTGCGGGTGTCATTCCACTCTACCAACAACTGATGCCGCTCTTTTTCCCCCAGCAACGGTAGCTCTTCAATCCGCCGCTCTGGGTTGGCAGCTATGCCCTCCAGCAACGTGAGAAAATGCCCCGCCATCCGCCTAATAGTTACCGCATCAAATAAATCTGTGCTGTATTCAAACTGACCGCTAATTTCTTCCTGCTTTTCTTCTAAATACAGCGTTAAGTCTACTTTTGTTGTCTGATTCTCAACATCTAAAAGAGTGAGATTGAGTCCGGCTATTGATTCCGCAGCAACAGGTGCAGTTTGCAAAACAAAAGCAACTTGGAAGAGTGGATTATAGCTCAAATCTCGCTCGGGTTGCAACTCTTCAACCAGTTTCTCAAACGGCAAATCCTGGTGAGCGTAAGCTTCTAAACTCACCTCGCGAATGCGAGCGAGCAACTGCCGAAAAGTGGGAGCATCTGACAAATCAGTTCGCCATACCAAAGTATTGACAAAAAACCCGATTAGCCCTTGAATTTCCGCTCGGTTGCGGTTGGCGATGGGAGAGCCAATGGGGATATCTGCCTGCCCTGTATAGCGATAGAGCAACGTTTTAAAGGCTGCTAGCAGCGTCATAAACAGGGTGACATTTTCCTGGCGGCTGAGCTTTTTGAGGGCTGCCGTTAGCGTTCTGGGGATGAGGAATGATTCTTTCGCGCCCCGATAGGTTTGCGCGGGGGGACGGGGGCGATCGGCTGGCAATTCCAGCAAGGGGGGAAGGCCACTAAGCTGCTTTTTCCAGTAGTTAAGTTGAGTTTGCAAGCGATCGCCCGCAAGCCATTCCCGCTGCCAAATAGCAAAATCGGCGTACTGTATCGAAAGTTCGGGAAGTGGGGATGGTTTGCCAATCGAAAACGCTTCGTAAAGTGCTGCTAATTCTTGCAGAAAGACTCCGATTGACCAGCCATCAAAAATAATGTGGTGTAGCGTCAGCAGCAAGACATATTCTTCAGCCTCTAACTGTAGCAAACTAGCTCGCAACAGCGGCCCTTTGGTTAGGTCAAAAGGTCTGCTAGCTTCTTCGGCCGCCAGTTGTTTTACTTTTTCTTCTCGCTCAGTTTCCGCCAATTGTTGCAGGTCTAAAACTTGCAGCCCGAAATTAAATTTCTGACCAACCACCTGCACGGGTTGACCGTCTACAGTGGCAAATGTGGTCCGCAAAGCTTCGTGACGGCGCACAATTTCCTTGAAACTTAGCTCTAGCACTACTACATTTAGCCTGCCTTTGAGTAACACAGCCGCCGGAAGGTTGTAAAAAGGGTTTCCCGGTTCAATTTGGTCAATAAACCACAGTCTTTGCTGGGCAAAAGAGGTGGGAAATGCAAATACTTCTTCTTCGGAAGCATTCGCAGAGTCGCGAGAATCTGTGGGAGGTTTTTCGGAAAAATGCACCGTCATGGGATTAGTAACTGGTAATTGGTAATTGGGATTGTCGCCGATATTTAGGGATTGCTTATGAGGTAATATCTTGGGCGGGGCGGGTTTACGAGATTTATCGTTTTTAGTAAATATATTGGCGAACCCGCCCCTACAGGAATAACGGTCAATCGAACGGACATGATATTATTGACTGCTAACTCATGACTCATCACTGATTTGTGCTTAGCGCAAAGATGACAGTGACCTGCGGTACGCCGATCGCGAAACGGGCGCGATCGCGGGTTCTTCAACGACCGCATTTTTGTTTTTGGCATCATTAATATTTTCTGCAAGTACGGCGAGTGATCGTCCTGCAAAAATATCGCACAAAGGCAATTCTATCTGAGAAGATTCTCGTACCTTTGCTGCTAATTGAATTGCCAGGAGCGAATTTCCTCCTAGTTCAAAAAAGTTATCGGCAATGCTTAACTGTTCGATGCCGAGAACCTCACAGCAAATTCTCGCTAACATTTCCTCAATAGGGGTGCGCGGTGCCACAAAAATCTTTTCTGGTTGAATCGCGGCATCCGGTTCAGGCAGTGCCTTGCGGTTAACTTTGCCGTTCGCCGAAAGTGGCAGCGCCTCCAGAATTATAAATGTAGACGGCACCATATAATCGGGCAGTTTTTCACTCAGAAATGGGCGCAATTCTTCAACCGCAAGGACAGCGTTTTGTTGTGGGACGATATATGCTATTAAGCGTTTTTGACTGTGATTTTCTCCGAAGGCGGTGACAATGGATGCTTTGACTGCTGGGTGCTCGTTCAAAGCAGCTTCAATTTCTCCGGCTTCGATGCGGAATCCTCGAATTTTAAGGCGGAAATCTTCTCGTCCTAAAAATTCGATATTGCCGTCAGGGAGGAAGCGCCCTAAATCTCCCGTTCGGTACAAGCGATCGCCCGTGACGGGGTGTGTGAGGAAGCTGGCGCGAGTTTTTTCTTCATTCCGCCAGTATCCTTTTGTCAGTCCAACTCCGGCACAGCACATCTCGCCGGCAACCCAGACGGGACAGTCTTCGAGCCTTTCATTCAAAATGTAATAGCGTGTATTAGCGATCGGCGATCCGTAGGGAATGCTTTTCCAAGAAGGGTCAACAGTTTCTACCGGATACCAGATGTTCCAAAGGGTAGTTTCGGTTGGCCCGCCGACGCTGACAACGCGACATCCTTTGACGATCGCACTTAACCTCTCAGGCAGCGTTATCGGTATCCAGTCTCCGCCGAGAAACGCCCAGCGCAAGCACTCTGGCAACACCTCAGAACGTCCGGCAGCGTAATCGAGCAGCATTTCCATCATCGGCGGAACCGAGTTCCAAATGGTGACGCGCTCTTTTACCATCAATTCCTTCCAGTGAGCAGGGTCTAGCCGTTGTGCGGCATCGGGAATGACGATCGCTCCCCCGGCTGCTAGGATGCCGAAGATATCGTAAACCGACATATCGTGGTGCAGTGCGGTGACTGCGATCGCGCGATCGCACTCGGCCACATTAAACACTTGATTGGTCTCAGCGATCGCATTGACTACACCTTGGTGCGCGATCGCCACGCCTTTCGGCAAGCCAGTTGAGCCAGAAGTATAAATCACATAGGCTAAATCTTCCGGTTGCTGCACCGACTCTAAAGCTTCGCTGCTTTCTGCAGCCAATTCGTCGGTATCGAGACAAATTCGCCGCACATTTTCCGGCCATTCCAATCGCTGATTTAACTGAGATTGCGTCAAAACAATCTCAACTTCGCCATTTTCCAGCAAATACCACAGCCGTTCTTTTGGTAGCGCCGCATCTACGGGCAAATAAGCAGCCCCGGATGCGAGAATGCCCAGCACAGCGACGATTTGCTCCCACCCTTTTTCCATAACGACGGCAACCAACTGGTTAGGGCGAGTTCCCAGCTTCCGCAATCGGTGAGCGACTTGATTCGATCGCAGATATAGTTCCTCGTAGGTGAGGCTGCGATCGGGCGCGATCACGGCTGCTTGCTGCGATCGCTTGGCTGCTTGCTGAGCAAACAGTTCGTGCAGCAATACATCGGGAATGGGTGCTTCGATGCCGTTTGCGATGGCTTGCTGATGCAACTGCGCCTCTTCTTGCCAAGCTGACTCCTCCAGAGCGAGGCGCTGCAACAGGCGGCAGTAGGCGTCAAACATATCGTCGATTAGCCCTTGGGGGAAGAGTTCTTCCACCGCATCCCAGTTCAAGAATAGAGTGCCACCAGCTTCGCTGTACAGATTGTCTATCCAAACTTGGGGAGTTTGACCGACGACGTAAACAACCTCTCCGATTTCTTCGATCGCGCTCAGTATGGAAGAATCGCTTTGTCCGGGGTTATTCTGCGGATTAGTCGTGAATACCACTGGCATCGGTGCCGCCGATGTTCTTCCCTGCAGTTGCGTCAATTCTCGCAGAACGCGCACGCCGCTGACGTACTGGTGCTCTAAATCCTGCCAAAGCTGCTGAGTCAGGCGTTTTGCCCGAACTTCAAAACTTTCTCGGCGCGAGTTGTCTACCTCCAGCAAAGTAAACGAGGCAAATTCGCCGATCATGTCGTTGACTTGCGGGTGCAGTACAAGGCGATTGAAGCGCGGCACGTTGAGTGTAAACCGAGGGCTTTTGCTCCACAGACTGAGAACTTCGGCATAAGCAGCCAGCAAAACGCCTGTCGGAGAAAGCGCCGATCGCGCGGCTCTGGCTTTGAGTTTTTTCCAGGTTTCCGGCTCTAACTCAGCGCTCCAGCGCTTGAAGCGAGGCTGTGTCAGGGAACTCGGATGCTTGGCTAAGGGCAGTTCGGGCGCTGGCGGCAGAGTGGCGAGGCGATTTTTCCAATACTCTAAAGATTGCTGGAAAAATGGGGAATCTTGGAGCGCGATCGTAGCTAAAACGTAGTCGCGGAATGACAGTTGCAAAGGCGCCATCGTCGCATTGGGATTGCGGTAAAACGTCACCAAATCTCCGAAGAGAATTTGATAGCTCCAACCGTCAATGCACAAGGCGTCAATGCTGACGTGTAAGCGGATGCGGCGATCGCCCAGAAGCGAGGCGCGAATCTCGAAAAGTGGCCAGCGATCGAGCGGCAGCACTTGGTGAGACAGGGACTCGCGAATTGCTTCGAGTTGGGAATTCACCGCCTCTGGGCTTTGTCCCCGCAAATCTAATACTGGAATTGCATAAGCTGGCACTGTTTCTAAAATTTGCTGTTGCGCGTCTGGATGGACGATCGCGCGCAGCATATCGTGGCGTTCCACCACCCGCTGCCACGCGAGGCTAAACCGCTCTAAATCTATATCGTCGCCTTCAATTTCTACATAGCCGTGAATGGCGACATTCCCCATTTCAAAAAAGTTATTTCTCCCGATCCAGTAAGCCTGCTGCATTTCATTGAGTGGAAAGGGTTCCCAGCGATTTTGAGGATCGGGGACGATTGCAGGCAGTTGCGCAAGGGGGCGAGATTCGATCGCCTGCTGCCCTTTAGCGATGGCGATCGCTTCTGCCAAACTTTCCACCGTCGGGGATTGAAACAAACTGCGCAGCGGCAACTCTACCTGAAACGCTTCTCGCACTTTAGCAATCAGTTGCGTTGCCAGCAGCGAATGTCCTCCCAACTCGAAGAAATTATCGCGAATTCCCACTTGTTTGACGCCGAGAACCTGACTCCAAATTTCAGCGAGTAACTGTTCTTCCGGAGTGCGAGGTGCAAAAGCGGCGTTTAATGGGAGATTTTCTATATCGGGCGCTCTCAGCGCTTTGCGGTCTACTTTTCCATTTGGCGTCAGCGGCAGCGCCTCTAGCAGCACAAAAGCCGAAGGCAGCATATATTCCGGCAGCTTCTCCTTCAGGAAAGCGCGCAATTCACTTGCGGCGATAGTCGGTTCTGACGCAGCCACTATATAGGCTACTAACCGCTTGTCTCCCGGCGCGTCTTCCCGCAGCAAAACTGCGTTTTCCCGCACGCCTGGATGTCGGTTTAGCTGCCCTTCAATTTCTCCCAATTCGATGCGGAAACCGCGAATCTTTACTTGGTGGTCGATACGACCTAGAAACTCGATGTTACCCTCACTTAGATAACGTGCCTGATCACCAGTTTTGTAGAGGCGCGAACCTGGTTTATTGTTGAAGGGGTTGGGGATAAATTTTTCAGATGTCAAATCAGGACGGTTGAGGTATCCCCGTGCCAGACCATCTCCACTAATGTATAGTTCGCCAGCAACTCCTACAGGAACAGGTTGAAGATGGCGATCGAGAATGTAGATTTGTGTATTAGTGATGGGACGACCGATGGTTGGCTTAGAACCTGCCATTTTTACCGAGCAAACTGTGGCATCTACGGTACATTCCGTCGGACCGTAAACATTGTAGAAATCAATGTTCTCAGCTTGTCGCAGTGCCAGCCAAGTCGATTCATCGATCTTTTCTCCTCCAACCAGCACAGCTTTAGGCCCTGACTTAGATGCCAGCAGTCCTGCTGCAATCACTACTCCTAGCTGCGACGGTGTACAGTCAAATACATCAATTTTGTGCTTTTGCAGGAAGGATAACAAGGCATTCCCATCAAATCTAACTGCTTCCGGTACAATTTCAAGGGTGTGACCATAAAGGAGCTGGATAATCTGTTTTACAGAAGTGTCAAATGATAACGACCCATTCACACTAACTCGAAGTTGAGAATCCTGGTAACGGGCATAAATAGCTTGATGAAGACCCGTAGCAAGATTTAAAGCGGAGCGATGCTCAATTGTGATTCCTTTTGGCTTGCCAGTTGAACCGGAACTGTAGATGACATATGCTAAGTTCTGAGCTTGCACATTACTGAGTAGATTCTCTTCACTCATCTGTTCAATTACGTCCCAGTCAGTATCCAAGCAAACCACACGCGCTGTATGTTGGGGCAATTGGGCTATCAACTTTTCGACCGTTAACACCACTGATACTTGCGAATCTAACAACATCTGGGATAAACGGTCTTTAGGATACGCTGGGTCAAAGGGCACATAAGCACCACCAGCTTTGAAGATGCCAAGTAATCCCACTACCATCTCTAGGGAGCGCTCAACACAAATCCCCACTAAAACTTCTGGTTCTACGCCAAGAGTTTGCAAGTAGTGTGCTATTTTGTTCGCTCGTTTGTTGAGCTCTCGGTAGGTCAACTGTTTATCTTCAAAAACCACCGCGATGGCATCGGGCGATCGCTCTACCTGTTCCTCAAACAACTGGTGAATGGTGGAATCTTTTGGATAATCGACTTGCGTATTATTCCACTCGATTAGGAGTTGATGCCGATCGCGATCGCTCAACAATGGCAACTCACAAAGGCGCGTGTCGGCATTGGCGATAATTCCTTCCAGCAAAATCTGAAAATGCTCCTGCATCCGCGCGATCGTGCTGGGTTGGAACAGGTTGGTGCTGTACTCCCACGTCGCCGTCAACCCCCGATCGGTTTCTTCCAGAAATAGCGTCAAGTCAAAGTTAGCGGTTTCGGTGTCAATTTCATTAAAATTTAAAGTCAGCCCTGGCAATTCTAAAGTCTGCGTCAAGCCGTTTTGCAAGGCAAACGCCACTTGAAACAGCGGCGAATAGCTCAAATCTCGCTCTGGCTGCAACTCCTCGACCAGCTTCTCAATCGGTACATCTTGATGCGCGTAAGCGCCTAAAGCCACCTCTCGCACGCTCCTTAGGAACTCTCGAAAAGTCGGATTTCCATTTAAGTCAGACCGCAGCACTAAAGTATTGACAAAAAATCCAATTAATGATTCTATCTCGCTGCGATTGCGGTTGGCCATAGGAGAGCCAACTAAAATATCTGTCTGCCCCGTGTAGCGATAAAGCAGCGTCTTGAAGGCTGCCAGCAACGTCATAAATAGGGTGGCTTTTTCTTGCTGGCCCAACGCGGCCAGCGCCAAGCTCAAATCTTTGGGCAACTCCCAAGTTTGTCTCGCACCCTGGAAAGTTTGAACGGCGGGGCGAGGAAAGTCTGTTGGTAAATTTAGAATCGGCAAGCTGCCACTTAACTGCTGCTTCCAGTAACCCAGTTGCGTCTCTAATATTTCTCCTTGCAACTGCTGGCGCTGCCATGCGGCAAAGTCGGCGTATTGAATTGGCAGCGGGGAAAGCAAGGGTAAATCATTACTAGAAAAAGCTTGATAAAATTCTGCCAACTCTCGGAGAAATACGCCCAGGGACCAACCATCAAAAACGATATGATGCACCGTTAGAAGTAAGACGTGCTCTGTTTCGTCGAGGCGCAGCAGTTTGGCGCGCAGCAGAGAGCTTTGCCCTAAGTCAAAGGGCTCTCGCGCGGAGGAGGCAGACAGCCTTTGCACCTCGGCCTGGCGATCGTCTGGGGAACGTGAGCTCAAATCTATCAGCGGCAGCGTCCAATCGCCCGCAGCAGCGACAACTTGTATCGGTTGTCCTTCCACAGCGACAAAGGCAGTTCTCAAAACCTCGTGCCGATCGATAATTTTCTCAATACTTTGCCTGAGTGCTTCTGCATTAAGTTGCCCCGTCACCCGAACCGCACCGCAGAGGTTGTAGAAGGGGTTTCCCGGTTCCAATTGGTCGAAGAACCACAAGCGTTCTTGGGCAAAAGACAGGGGAAGAGGGCGCGATCGAGAAACAGGTTCAATGACGGCTGCTTTGGTATTTCCTGTTAGTTGCTCTAGAATTTGCACTGCCAGTCGAGCAATGCTCCTATCCTCAAACAAATCGGCAACCGATACAGTAACGCCCAAGTCACTCTCTATTTGATTTTTTAACTCAAAAATTCTTAAAGAATCTAGTGCAAAGCTACTGAGTGGTCGATCGATAATATCTTGTGTTTTCCCGCTGGCACTGAAGTGGATTGAAGATTCCACTTCCGTCGGCCTTAGCCGACTTTGGCTATTAGCGGGGGAATTCATTGCCCGGCGGTTTACCTGTTGCCAAAGGTAAGCCTCAAGCAGCGACTGCCGTTCTTCTAACTCTGCTGTCAGCAGAATTTCTCGCGTTAGTTGATTGTCGATTTCCACCGAATCAGCTAACTCTAAAATGCTACTGGCGACAACTTCCAAATTGTCAGCTAGAAAGTCAGCATAGGCGGCGCGACGTTGAATTTTACCGCTGGTAGTTTTGGGAATGCTTCCGGGTTTAATCAGCACTACTCCATAAACTTGCACTTCATATTCTTGAGCAATGCGGGATCGGATGGCACTGATAATTTCCTCGGCATTATCCGGCGCTTTGCGAGATTGTAATTCTGGCACGATAACGAGCTGTTCTTCGCCTGCGACTTCCACCGAGAATGCCGCGATCGCCCCTTGCCGCAAACTGGGATGGCTGCGCTCTGCTGTTCTTTCTATATCTTGGGGGTAAAGATTGCGACCTCGGATGATAATCAAATCTTTGAGTCGCCCTGTAATAAACAGTTCTCGATCGCGTAAAAAGCCTAAATCTCCAGTTCGCAAAAATGGTCCTTCGCTGGTATCTGAAAGATATGCTTGAAAGGTTTTTTCTGTCTCTTCTGGGCGATTCCAATAGCCTCGCGCCACTGTTTCGCCAGCTACCCAAATTTCTCCGACTTCCTGCGGCTGGCATTGCGTCAGAGATTCGGGATTGACGATCGCAACTTTAGTGCCAAATTCAGGGAAACCGCAGCCGACTAAAGTTCTCGCGCCCCCCTCGCCTGCGACAACTTCGACAATGTGATTATTTTCCAGCGCCCCAGCGTCAACAGGTAAGAAAGTCGGTGTTGTCCCGCTGCGAACCGTGGCAATTTTTAGCGTGGTTTCTGCCATTCCGTAAGCAGGACAAAAGGCATCCGCCTGAAAACCGCAGGGCTCAAAAGCTTTGGTAAATCGCTCTAGGGTTTCTTTGTGGATGGGTTCGGCGCCGTTATAGGCCACGCGCCAACTACTCAAGTCGAGCATTTTTTGGCCATCGCCCAAGATTTTGCTTATTTTGCTAGCACACAAGTCGTAAGCAAAATTTGGCCCGCCGCTGTGGGTAGCTTTGTAGCGCGAAATCGCTTCCAACCAGCACATCGGGTTCTGAATAAACGCCGCTGGCGGCATGAAGTAAGAGGGAATTCCCAGATACAAAGGTTTGAGCAATCCGTCAATTAACCCCATGTCGTGAAAGGGTGGGAGCCACGTTACGGCAACGCTTTCGGAATCGTGCTCAAAGCCTCGGTCAATGTATTCGATGTTGTACAAAACGTTTGCGTGGCTCACCATTACGCCTTTGGGGGTGGAGGTTGAGCCCGAAGTGTATTGAAGATAAGCCACGGAGTCGGGATGGATGGTTGGCTGCTGCCACTTTTCGCCGTCATCGGAAAGCTCCTCTGCACTCAGCCAACGCATCGCTTTGAGTTCCGGCGCTTGCTCGCATAGCTGCTCTAAATTTTCCAGGTGTTGCGCGGGAGCGATCGCAACTGTTGCTCCTGCATCTAGGGCGATGGCGCTAATTTTCGCTAAATTCCGTTTCAGCTTCGGCGGATAGAGGGGAACGGCGATCACTTTGGCGTACAAGCATCCAAAAAAGGCGCCGAGATAGTCCAATCCTGGTGGGAAAAGCAGTAAGGCTCGTTCGCCAGTGACTCCCAATGTCTGAAGTCGCACGGCGTGCGATCGGGCGATCGCATCTAACTCTCGATAAGTCAAACTTGCGGTTTCAGTTTTTCCGTCTAACAGAAATGTATATTTCTGCTCTGGTTGGTGTAATGCTCTGTTTTGTAGGAGTTCTACTAAAGTGCTACAACTTTCGGTGAGTTGGTTTCCCTTAATGCTTGCGTCACTCATCGATTCTTTTTACCTAATAAATCTTGTTTGCAGTACGCCAACCAGTGCCGCCAAATTCTTGCCACATAGACTTTCTGTGAACTGTTGTCGGGCGTTACGAGTCTGCCATCAGCGCGTTTGAGTCTTCAATCCGGGTATTAGCGCTTCTTTTCACGTTTTGTTGTCGATCGCGCTGTTCGGCAATGGCTCCGGGGCGATTTTGGGTCCGAGCCAGCTTCGATATCAGCTTCAGGGGCTTTACGGCTATCGACTTTAAGCATACTAGGCTAAATGATATTTATTGTCAAGAGTCGTCGAACAAATTTGTTGAGTCCTATCGTTTCCTACATGACAATCTTTTCTAACTCTTGCCATAGCATTTTAGGCGATCGTTTGTCTAGCCCTGACAGCAACCATAATAGGCAAGTGGTGCACAACTAGCTAGAGGGGTCAGACCCCCCATCTTAAAATGAAATTAGTTTTCATTAGTTAACTCTTGACAGATGTGAGTGCTGTGTTATCTAATTAAGGCACTTTCTCATTAACAGCCCAGCGACTACTTCCTTTAACCGAAGAAGGTGCCAACCGTGGCAGCTCGTCCAGAGCGCCACCGGACAAAGGTGTTCGCCCTCACGCGCTTCCTGCCAGACAAAGGCCGATAGCGACGGGAGAATCGGATCGAAGTGCGCCCGACAACTAGGTCGTATCTTCCGCAGGTCAGTTTCAGGAGCCAGAGAAGAGCAGCAACGCTGCCACAAATCATGTTGTGCAAACAACGCAAATCACATATCCGAAGTTCTATCAATTTTTGATTCAAGAGTAATGACCAGATCGCAGAAATTATTAAGTAGCCTTGGGTTCGCAGGAGTCGTGTCGGCCTTAGTCGCTGGGCCGGCGTGCGCTTCCAATATTGCGCAGGTGACCGCCGTTCGCCTCAACCCCACGTCAGAAGGCATTGAAATCATTCTAGACACTGAAGATGGAAGACCCCTACAAGTCTTCAGCGCCAGCTTTGGCGAAACTTTACAAGCTGATGTCATCACCGCTCAACTCCGACTACCGGGGGGAAATGAGTTTCGTCAAGACAAGCCGGCTGCGGGAATTGCTTCTGTCACCGTTACTCCTTTAGATAACAACAGCATCCGAATCAAAGTCATTGGCGAGAGGGGTCAACCAGTGGCACAGGTGATTCCTGGTGCTGCGGGTCTGATTCTGGGCATAAAACCCACCTCGGACACGACTGCTCGCACGCCTGCACCGACTCCTACAACACCGCGGCAGGGGATACCCGGAGAACCCTTGCCACCGACAGGGCAGCCGGTAGAGATACCCGGAGAACCCTTGCCGCCGACAGCGCAGCCACCTGGGACGCCCGGAGAACCCTTGCCGCCGACAGCGCAGCCACCTGGGACGCCCGGAGAACCCTTGCCGCCGACAGCGCAGCCACCTGGGACACCCGGAGAACCCTTGCCGCCGACAGCGCAGCCGCCAGGGACGCCACAGGCGGGGAGAGACCGGGTTGAAATCGTCGTCACTGCAACACGAACCTCAGAAAGAGTGACGAACGTGCCGCGCTCTATAACGGTCATAGACTCAGAAGAACTTCAGCAGCAGGTAGGGCCATCGAGAAGTATCGGGGAAGCTCTGACAAATCAGGTTCCCGGTTTCGCGCCGCCGAGTCAAATTAATAGCACTTTTGGACAAACTTTGCGGGGTCGCAAGGTTGCCGTTCTGATTGACGGCGTGCCGCAAACGACCAATCTTCAATCTTTTGCCAGAGAATTTAGAACCATCGATCCCAGCGCGATCGAACGCATTGAAGTAGTGCGGGGGTCTACCGCAATCTACGGCGCTCAGGCTGCAGGTGGGGTGATTAATATTATTACTCGTCGGCCAACTGAGGAAAGGCTAAGTGCTGTTACAGAAGTGGGCATCAATAGCGGTTTAACAAACACAGAAGATGCTTTAGGCTTTAACGCTCAGCAGACGATTTCTGGCCGAACGGGTAATTTCGATCTGACCGGCACTATCTCGTTCGCTAGAAGTGGGGCTTTTTACGATGCCAAAGGCGATCGCATTCCCTATTTTGAACTCGGCGGAGATAGCAGCACCCTCTTCAACCTGATGGGCAAAGTCGGGGTAGATTTGGACACCCAACAGCGGCTGCAACTAACTGTCAATCACTATCGGGAAACCCAAGACCCCGATGTGGTCGGAGACCCTAGCATTGACGACCAGGAAGGACGGCAAAAAGCCCGCGCCATCCGAACCGGAAATTTGGATATCGCCGGGGAAACACCGGGAAATAGAACTACACTCCTCAACCTAAGTTACGCCAACCAAAACCTTTTTGGCAGCAGTCTTCAAAGTCAAATCTACTACCGAACGAATTCCAATGTAGGTCTTCCCAATGATTTCCGCACGTCTGAGTTCTTTGGCCCGTTTGTCGGCGTTGCTCGTTCGCGAGGCGAGACCGAACAAATAGGAGGTAGACTGGCGATCACCACTCCTTTATCCCGTGCCGAAAATGTTCGATTAACTTGGGGTTCTGACTATGTTACTGAAGATAGCAAACAGCGTTTCGACCTGTACGACCCGCAGAGATTTGACGAAAGTCGCGGCCGGGTTTACCGGAAAATCTCCGATCGTCCTTTCGTTCCTCCTTACACTTACAACAGCCTTGGCTTTTTCGGTCAGATGGAATGGAATATTGACGATATCGTGATTCTAAGTGGCGGGATACGTCACGAACGCATTGGGTTAAACGTCAATGATTATACCACTTTTAATGAGCGCCAGATTGAAGGAGGAGATCGCAAATTTAACGCTACCCTATTTAATACAGGGGCTGTCTATAAACTAAATGACAACTTCAACATATTTGGCAACTTTTCTCAAGGTTTCTCAGTTCCAGATTTCGGCCGCATCCTCCGCGAACCCCCCGACACTTTTGTCGGAATTGAGTCTTCGTTAGAAGTAACTCAACCGCAAAAAGTCAACAACTACGAAATTGGCATTCGAGGATCATGGGAATCCGTGCAAACATCGCTTTCCGCTTTTTACAATACCTCTGATTTAGGAGTGAGTTTTCAACCAATTGGCAACACAGGTCGCCTGGAACTACAGCGCGCCCCAGAACGCATTTATGGCTTAGAAGGGACTGTGGATTGGCAACCTGCACCAGAATGGTCGATCGGCGGGACTGCTACTTATATTGAAGGCGAATATGAGGGCGACAACAGTTACCTCGCCCTCAATAGCAGCCGAATTCCACCGCTCAAGCTAACAGCTTATCTCCAAAACGAAACTTTGCCGGGATGGAACAATCGGTTACAGTTCTTATATTCTGGAAATCGCGATCGGGCATTCAAAGACGGCTCGGATGGTGGCCGGATTAGCAGCTATCTGACAGTGGATTACATCAGCTCGGTTACTATTGGCTCTGGGGTGCTACAAGTCAAAGTTGAGAATTTATTGAATAATCAATATTTTCCCGTGCTGTCGCAATACTTAGCTGGATTTGGCTCGGACAGCTCTAATTATGCAGGGAGAGGTTTAACTCTCAGCGTTAATTACCGCCTTAACTGGTAATTATTTATCGGCTGGGGATTTCATCCTGATGAAAAAGTAGGGCCTTGCGAAAAAAGCGCTGGCGGCTTAACTCTCGCTATCAGGTGTTTTTCTGGAAATGATAACAAGGGTGGCTCTCCCTCATAGAGACCCTTGTTGCTAGTTACAAATCTACCCCCTCTTGCTAAGAGGGGAACTCTAAAAGCCCTCCGCAAATTTGGGAAGAATACTCTAAAATCCCCCCAAATTTGGGGGTTGGGGGGCGTTTAATTATAACTAGCAACAAGGGTTAGATAATGAGAACAGTTAACGGCTTTGAGAAAAATTTCGAGATGAAGTTCCGCAAACTCGCATTCAAACTGCACTTGTATTTGGGGTTAGTAGTAGGAATATTTCTAGCAGCAATTGCTTTAACCGGCTGCTTGCTGGTTTTCGGTCCCGAAATCGAGCGGTTCTTCAATCCCCAACTCCTGCAAGTTATTCCTCAAGCCGAACGGATACCACTGGAAAATGTCCTGCAAATTGTCGAAAAAGCTTATCCGCAAAATCAAGCTCTTAGTATATTGCTGCCCCGAGAAGCGAAGGAAGTTTGCCAAGTTTCGATGCTGTCACAGAGTGAGGAAGTAGTGAGCGTTTATGTCAATCCTTACAGCGGAGAAATTAAGGGTGCGCGCCTTTGGAAAGAAAGTTTTACAGGTTTTATTTTGACGTTACACGCGGAATTAGCGGGAGGAGAATTTGGTCATCTTGTTGTCGGCATTTGCGGTCTAGTAATGCTAGGACTAACCTTTACTGGTTTGGTATTGTGGACGGGATGGCGCAATTTGGCTCGCGGATTTTCTATTAATTGGAAAGCTCACTGGCAGCGGACTGTATTTGATTTACATAACGTTTCTGGCATTGTATCGGTCGCTTTTCTCACGCTCATCTCCGCTACAGGAACAGCGATAATTTTTTACGCGCCGGTTCAATCGACGCTGTATTGGCTAACGAATGAAAAGCCACAGCCAGCATTGACTTCTCATCCCCACTCCAGCAGTTCGAGGCAAAAGCTTGACGAAATATTACACCAAGTTAATACCGTTTGGCCGGAAGCTAAAACCACTTTTATTTCTCTGCCTTTGACGCCTGAAGCAATTTTTAAAGTACGGAAAAAATTTCCCAACGAGTCGCACCCAAACGGGATTAGCACCATTTATCTCGACCAATACAGTGGCGAAATATTGCAGGCTGACAGTGTAAATTCAGCTTCTGTAGCAAATCGAATTCTCAACTCGCTTTATCCGCTACATATTGGCAGCTATGGCGGAATTTACTTGCGGCTGGCACACGCGATCGCAGGATTAGCAGCGATTGTACTGTTTATGACTGGTGTACTGATGTGGCGGCAGCGGCATTTGGCGAAATTTTACCGAAAGGAGGCGAGACAGCAATATGAAGAATTATCTCCACTTAGCCAGCAATGGCCTTGGTTTTAATGAGAGGGGCGTGCGATTTTATGCGGGTGTCAATCGATTTGAGATTTGAGATTTGAGATTTTAGATTGAAGCATTGACCCCACGGATAAATTCGGGGGGCAAGTTTCATCGGATACAGGTTTTTTATTTCTCCACGGATGAATCCGGAGGCTTGTATCCTGGATGCTTTCGGTCATTGTCCTCCCTAAAAACCCCTATCCTCTGAATTTTAAATCCTATCAACCGCCTATTTCATGCAAAAATTTATTCAACTCTGGCTGGGACAAACTGCTTCGATGATTGGCAGCGCTATGTCGGCGTTGGCGCTGACTATTTGGATTTGGGAGTCCACCAGTCAAGTGACGGCTTTGGCTTTGTTGAGTTTTTTTATTCAATTGCCGCGCATCTTGCTCGCTCCGGTTGCTGGCATTCTCGTCGATCGCTGGAATCGAAAATTTTTGATGGGGATAGGCGATGCAGTTTCAGCTCTGTTAACGCTCGCTATCCTTTTACTTTATATCAGCCAAAACCTGCAAATATGGCATTTATATATAGCGGGTGCAGTTAACGGAATTTTTGGCCAAATTCAGCAGTTAGCTTACTCAGCAGCTATCGCCACAATGATGCCAGAAAAGCATTACAGCCGCGCTAGCAGTTTAAGTTTTTTGGCAAGTTACGGTGCGAGTATTATTGCTCCGACGCTGGCGGGGATTCTCTATTCTGTGATTGGGTTGAGCGGGATTTTTACGATCGACCTGGCAACTTTTACAATAGCGATCGCCACGCTAGTATCTGTCAAAATACCCCAGCCCGCGATCGCCTCCAATCCCCAGCCGACTCGCTTTCACCTATTGCAAGAACTCAGCTTCGGATTCCGCTACATCGTCGAGCGTCCCAGCCTGCTTGCCTTGCTGGTGTCCGTTTCGCTATTCTGGTTTGCTCACGACATCGGCGCAGCCCTCTACTCACCGATGATTCTGGCACGCACCGGCAACAATGCCAGAATCCTCGGTACTATCCTTTCAGCCGCCGGCGCAGGCGGCGTTTTAGGAGCATCGATCATCAGTATTTGGGGCGGTCCCAGACGCCGAATCCGGGGCTTTGTGCTCGGCATGGCAGGCGCGGGCTTGAGTAAAATAGTCTTTGCTTTCGGTCAGGCGCTTTCCATCTGGATTCCCGCTCAATTTTGTTCGTCTTTCAATTTCCCCATCCTCGGCAGTTCCAACGAGGCGATCTGGTTGGCGAAAGTCCCACCAGAAGTACAGGGGCGTGTTTTTGCTACCAGAGCAGTTATCGTGCAATTGGCGTCAGCGATCGGTTTATTGATCGCAGGGCCACTTGCCGATCGCGTCTTTGAACCCGCCATGCAACCGTCCGGTTTTTTAGCAGCTATTTTTGGCCCAATTCTGGGGACAGGTGCTGGTGCTGGCATGGCTTTGTTATACGCTATCTCCGCGCTGGGCTTATTGCTCGTAGCAGTCGGTGGGTATGCTTGCCGACTGCTACGCGATGGGTAAAGGGGAAACGGAAAGAAGTCTTTTAACTTCTTCCCTCTTCCCTCTTCCTGACATCCGTTACATCCGTTACAGAATCCGTTGCCGAACTTCCTTCTGCTAGAGTTTTTGGCGCGAACTCAGGTGAGCTTCAATTTCCGATCGCGATCGCCATACAGGGCGCAATTCCTTGCGAGCAAAAAGCTGCGACTGATCGCCGGCGTGGGGCGAACCAGGTTGAGTGGCGTTGCCGTAACTGTTTAGCGCCATCGCTTTGACAGGATTCGAGAACTCAATCGCAGCGACAAAAGAATCGCCTGCAACCGCTTGAAAGCGATTGTCTTTCCCAGGAGCGAACCATACTGAGCGAAATACACCCAAAGCACCGTCACCTCCATTTGCCGGCAGATTCGCCGCCCCAGGCAATCGGAAGACTTCCCCCCATGCCACATCTAACGCGCCATAAGTTACCTCAACTTTGGTTGCTGTCGCTTCCAGCACCCGCACCGCCTCCGCAGGATTTCCCAACCCGTCTGGCGTCGTTAGCGGCGCATCTTCGCTCCAAGGTTTGGCGAATAACTGATCGGCATCCATCGCTTGTTTCCAAAAGGCAAACAGCACCGCACCGCGACTGTCAGCATCGACTTTGCGATCCCAAGTGGCGAGAACTTCCGCAGCGCGGCGCGCTTGAGCACTACCTTGCCGTGCGACGGGAATTAAATCATCGAGGAGGCGATCGGCGAGTTCTACGTGAGTGGAATGTTTGTATTGAATCAATTCATCGAAAGAGATTTTTTCATCTTCTAAGAGCATTTTTGCCGATCGCTGCGATCGCAAGTCCATCGGGCCGCGCGGTGCCATGTAGGCGGGATATTTATCCGGTGTGATCTGGCTGGGAAACGTCGTCGTCCAGGGGGGATCGTTGGTATTTTGCAACCAACCGCTGGGCGGATCGACAACGCGCGGCAAATCCGCATAGGGATGATTTTTGGTCCACAAAGTCTCTGACGTATTGCCTGGGATCGTGCCTGACCAGTATTTAAAATCTCCTTTTTTGCGTATGGGGACTTGGCCGTTAAACAAGTGCATGATATGCCCCTCACGATCGGCATACATGACGGTAAACATGGGAATTTCCAAGCGCTTTAAAGCGGCTTCAAATTCAGAAAAATTCTTTGAGCGTGCCATATCCCACCACTGCTGAAGGGCTGCTGGTTTATCGAGTCCGACAACGCGCAGGGCGATCGCTTTGCCCTGTTTTTCTGTGAGAATCGGCCCGTGAACAGAACGCCGCACTACTAGAGATTCCGAGCGCAAATTCCCATTCTTTTCTTTGACTTTTAAAACCTTCTCTTCCCTGTCAAAACTTCGGATTTTGCCATTGAAGCGATAGCCATCCTTAGCGAGGGGCAATTCGTAGGCATCCCAGCCATCGTGAGTGTTGACAGTATGAGTCCATCCCAAGTTGTCATTAAAGGCGATCGTTAATACAGGAAATCCGACGAGAGTCGCTCCGTAAGCGTTAATTTCTGGGCCAACCAGTTGTGCTTCGTACCATAAATATAAATCCGACCAAGGAAGGTGAGGATTTGCCAATAGCATGGCATTGCCGCTTTGAGAATGGGAAGGAGCGATCGCCCAACCATTAGAGCCTTTGGGGGTATCATTTTCAGCGATATCTTCAAGGTCCTCTGGATCGACTACAAAAGTAAAATTGATGACGCGTTGCGCGTGTGCCAATACATCTACCGGTTTGAGGGGCAATGCTACCTTTAATTCTTTGGTGAGCGCCTCTGGGTGTTTTTTTGCATAGGCATTCATTCCGCCAACAAAAGCATCGAGATAGTTGCGAAAAATGGGATTTTGTGATTCATACCACGCCTTGGCGCGATTAGGAATTCCCATAGTTTGCACCCACCGATCGGATTCCAGATAATCTTCGCCCCAAAATTCCGCAGCTTGGCCGCGAGCTTGCCCGTAAAGACGCAAAATCAGATTACCGTGACTTTGCATCTGCGCCCACCCGAAAGCGTAGAAAAGGCTTTTACTATTCTCTCCGTAAATATGGGGAATTCCATAGGTATCCCAAAGAATTTGAGTGCCGGTTTGAGGAGCGGCTTGAATCCAATTATTCAGGAGCAAAACTAAAACAAAACTCATCAATAATGAGACAATCTGTCGCCATCGTTTTTTTAGTTGTAGAAACACGGGAAATTAATTGGCTAGGGTTAAACTGAGACATTGCAGGCTTTTCAACAAGCTGCCCGAACAAAACGCCGAAGACTTAAAGCCCTTGTCTGGAGAGCAAGAGAGAAAATTATACCAAATCCGATGCCCAAAAGCTAACCTATCTACGTCTATCTGCGGTTAAAAAATAACACCTCTTCGAGAAATCCAGAAAATCCGAAAAAACACCCTATGTAAATCGGATGTTAAATTACAGCATTTCCCGATGTTATGAGGTATAACAGCAACAGCTAGCTTTCCCAATTTCTTTAAGGCTGACAATTTGTTAAATTGAGGGCAACTGCTATTATTCTATCAATCATAGATGCGTTAGTTGGAGCGAACCAGAGCAAAAAGGATTTGAGTTGTGACCACCCTAGTTCAATAGGGTTAAAATAGGCGAGAGTAAGGAGATCAACAAATAACACTCGCGCCTAAAGCTTCAATCATTGGTACAATTGATGCTAGTTTATGAGCGGGTAGATTATCCATCACTACTACTGCTCCTACCCATAATTGAGGACACAAAAGCTTCTCAAGAAATACGGCAAATGCTGCTCTATCCATTGAATCATTCATTGTTATTAGTGCCAGCGCTTTGTTGATAAAAATTGCGCCTATAGCTGTAAGTTTCGCGGCTCGATTAAATGGTTTTAATGAGAATACTCTTCCGGTTGCGAACGGGCATGAGTTCTGGTCAAACGAGGGTATAATCCAAGTTTAATCCAAAAATACCAGGTTTTCTGGCTTGATATGTTTGATCGTTTTCCAATATTCTACTCTTAATTTTTGGACTCTTTTTGTTGCGGCTTGGCTACTATACCATGTTTTTTTTACGATTTAATCCTAACTTCTGCTTGGGCCGACACATTGCCGTGGAGTTCACTCAATTTCCAGTCTGATGAGCAAATAATTCACACAACTCTACCTGCATTAACCTCTGGGTGCTCTGCCACCAGTGCTTTGACGAATGGTTCGGCATTTGTCAGATGACTCAATTGCGGTTTTCCTCTCTGTTTCGGCTGTAAATTACCCTCGGTTTTTTGAAGATTCACCAGTTTTTGGACTAGACTTTTACTGACTCCAAATCTAGTAGCTACTTTCCTCGCTTGACATTTTTTCTGCCAAATGAGCCTTCACTATTTTTTGCCGGGTATCGAGAGAAATCGACACACAAGGGTAGCGATTTCTCTCTGCGATTGCTGAACTTCAGGTTGTACCACTTCCCCCAACGCTTTCTGTGCTAACGGTAGAATTTGCTGCACCGGCGATCGCAGTTCACGGGTTTTGGGATCGATAATTTGATATTCCTCTTCAACACCGATGGTAAAGTCTTCTGTTGGGAGTGACATTTTCAATCTTTTTAGTTAGGTTTTAGATACTGTGTAGCGACAAGCCAGTTCCCGATTATTGCTGCAACAGCTTCAAGAGATTTTCTGGATTGTCCATTTTGTCCATCACTACTTCAATAAACGCAAGGGAGTCTCTATTTTGTTCGGCTTGTTGCAGCGCCGAATCTAACTCTGACTCGGTGCTTACTTTAATGCCCCAACCATTGTCCCCAAAAACTTCATGGAGTTTGTGATAATTCCATCTTTGGATGTCGTTGTATGGCATTTTTTCGCCGTGGATATCGCGCTCTATGGTATATCCATCGTTGTTAATCAGAAAAATAATTGGCTTGAGGTCATAGCGTAATAGGGTTGAAAGTTCTTGTGCAGTCATTTGAAACGAACCGTCACCAATGAATAGGATAGAGCGCCGTTGGGGAGCCGCGATCGCACAACCTAGAACTGCACCCAGCGAGTAGCCTATAGAAGCCCAAAGCAGTTGTCCGACGAAAGTGGTTCCCTTTGGGAAAGGAACTAGCAAGGCTCCAAAAAAAGAAACTCCAATGTCGGCAACAACGATATCATCTTCTTTGAAAAAATGAGCCAGTCTTTGCCAAAATCGCTCTAGCTTAATAGGCGCAGAAGAGTTAGGTTGGAAGCTCGTTGTAAAGCCAGCATTCAAATTCTCTTGAACGGGTTTTATGTCCATCGAAATGGCATCGCGGTGCTGCAACCGTTTGCTTAAAGCTGGCAGGAAATCATGCATCGCTACATTATTGTACAAGGCACGCTTAATCTTTAAATACTGCCCGTGTACTTCAATCGTTCGACCAGGATCGAGTTGGGCGGAAAACTTTCCTGTGTTAAAATCTGTAAAATAAGTACCAATACTCAACACACAATCTGCATCTTCAATCCGTCTTCGGACGCAATCTTCACTGACAGCACCGTTATAGATACCGATATATTGGGGGTGCGTTTCTTCAAGCAGCGCTTTCCCCATGCTCAAAGTTGCATAAGGATATCCAGTAGCAGCTAAAAGACCTCGCAATTCGTTATGTAGGCGATAGCGATCGACACCTATGTCAGCGAGAATAACTGGTTTTTGGGCCTTCTCCAGCAACCTCACACTGACATCAACGGCCTCATCTAATATAGCCCGATCGCTCTCGAATACAGGAGGCATAAATTCACCTGGTGGTGCAGCTACTTCAGTCGCAGCAACATCCATCGGTAGATTGATGTAAACAGGTTGCTTTTTAAGAAGGCAAGCATTAAGAACTCTGTCAATTTCTGCTATTGCATTCTCTGGTGTCAAAGAAGCTTGCGCTACCGTTACCTTCTCAAACATCCGGGCAAACAGAGTAAAGTCGCCAGTGCCAAGGGTATGGTGGAGAGGTGCTAACATCTTTTGCTTTTTAATAGCAGGAGATCCGGTAATCGCTACAACAGGAACGTACTCGGCGTAAGCGCCAGCAATTCCATTAATCGCACTGAGTTCGCCAACACCAAAGGTGGTGACTAATGCTGCAATGCCATTAATTCGAGCATAGCCATCGGCGGCGTAGGCGGCGTTGAGTTCGTTGCAATTTCCAATCCATTCAAGATTCTCTTGAACGACAATGCGATCGAGAAATTCCATATTGTAGTCACCAGGCACACCAAAGATATGCTTGACGCCAATCTGCACCAGACGAAGCAGCAAATAGTCGCCTACAGTAATATTTGTCATTGTTTTACTCTCCACATAGATGGCATGGGAATTACACCTCAAAAGCTCGCAGTTGGGATACTTTGCCTGTAAATCGCTCCAAATAATCGGCTTTAACCGCATCGTCCATGAAAGCCGCCATAAAGCTGTTCCTTGCCAGCTTCTCGACATCGTCGGCTGTTAAGTTAAACGTATCGGCTACCTGTAAATAGTTATCGACAACGTCGGCATGAAACATGGCCGGATCGTCTGAGTTGAGGGTGACGAAGACTCCAGCATCCATCAGGCGCTCGATCGGGTGAGATGCCATATTGGGGAAGATTTTCAACTGAACGTTACTAACCGGGCAAACCGTCAGCGGAATCTGGATTTCCACCAAGCGCTGTAGCAGTTTATCGTCTTCAATCGATCGCACGCCGTGGTCGATCCGCTCAACACCCATAGAGAGTGCATCCCAGACACTCTCTGGGCCAGCATCTTCACCTGCATGGGCAACAAGCCTAAAGCCTAATTCTTTGGCGCGCGAGAATGCTACCTTGTGCCTGCTGGCAGGGTTGCCAGCTTCCTTACTGTCCATCCCAACGCCAATGATTCCGGCATATTCGCGGCTCTTGTGGGCTAGTTCCACCATCGATCGGCTGGCTTCTGGATCGGTTGTCCGGTCTATGTCGGCAATAAACCACATTTCAACGCCATATTGTTCTTTGCTTTCGGTGCGACCGGCAGCAATGCCCTCGATTACCGTTTCCCAAGGAATCCCACGCTGTCGGTGAGCGTCATAGCTGAAGAACACCTCGCGGTAGGTAATATTCTGCCGCGCTGCGTCGGCACCAAATTCAACAGTAATGGTCTTAAAGTCCTCTGCCGTTTGCAACGTTGAAGAAGTGAGCGATAAGATATCAATAAACTGGTTAAGGTTTTCAAACTCGAAAAACTTCTTAGCACCTTCTTCGTTTTCAAAAGGTAGCTCAATAGAGTGGCGTGCAGCTAGCTTTAATAGGGTAGCTGGTTGAATTGAACCTTCTAAATGACAGTGCAATTCGGCTTTAGGGATGCGCTGGATAAATGCTTTAAGCTCTGGGCTGAGCATAGATACCTCTACTAAGCGAGAATTTGGCGTTTTATCGAAAATAAATTATTCGGGTAGCCTAACTAAATTTACGGGTTACCGAAGCCGGAGCCAAAACACCTCAAAACTTGGCTATTGAGTAACTTCTTCAATGAATCCCGGAGTTATTGACTTAATTTAGTTTCAGTAATCTAAAATAAAAATTAAAAGAATGTATCCCCAAAAAGGGAGATTTGAGTAAATAAAAAATACTGCCCTAACGGGGGATGTAACAACTGAATAAGAATTTTCACCCTTACCCAAGACAAACCAAGTGTCGATTAACCTGAAATTTTATCTGTGATAGGGGAAACTTAAAGTTAAAAAAGATACCGGGAAGAGTCAGCAAATTTATTTCTTTGCTATTAATATGAGTTTTTAGAATGTGCTTATATCTTGGGAAAGGTTTTACTGAACTAAAATATGCCTTTAAGCTTAATTTCTAGTATTCTGAGACAACCTAAGATCAGTCGCGTCCGTACCCCGACGCTGCTGCAAATGGAAGCAACTGAATGCGGTGCTGCTTCTGGAGGGAATTATTCTAAGCTATTACTCGCGCATTCCGGCGTTGCTGAACTAAGGTATGATTAGTTCAAAGAGAAATTGGCCAAAACAACTAAGTAAAAGTCAAAGCCTATGAAATGTCCTGAATGTAAATCAAGTCGTGTCAATAAAAATGGCAATAAAAAAG
>Ga0247770_1000061_pt1 | contig 91235 bp, 80 predicted proteins | sample UWRJL136409B6_FD_179943 | JGI IMG/M metagenome (GOLD analysis project Ga0247770, IMG submission 179943) | Plant litter microbial communities from Arlington Agricultural Research Station in Wisconsin, United States - UWRJ-L136-409B-6 | ecosystem: Environmental > Terrestrial > Plant litter >...
TCAACAACAAGATCAAGGTCATCAAGCGCCAGGCTTACGGCTTCCGCGATGACGCCTACTTCATCCTCAAGATCAAGGATGCCTTTCCGGGCGAGTTGCAACCAAATCCGCGATGAACCAAAAATTTGTCGCCTCCACAACGTTGCCCCGCACGGACACTGCGGGTAGACCGGCTTTCCCTCCGTCAACCAGCCATCGCAAGCAACTGGGCCATACGCAAGCTACACCGGTCGTTGGAGAAGTTGGCGCGGGATGGCAACCAGGTCATCGGGGCGCAGTGCCACCCACCGCTGGGAAGAGCACCCGCTCGCCGCAGGCTCGCAACACCTCGTAGTGGCCTTTCTCGTAGCCAAAGCTGGCCCCTCGCAGCATCCGCTGTCCAGGGTCGTAATCTCCAGCCCTCGGCTTCGACAGCACATGCCACGTGGGCACCATGCGGCTAATCAATCGACCCCGGTCCGCCTCGGCACCATAGAGATGACAGGCCCGCCATCCGGCGCCGATACAGCCCGCGCGAGCGCGCGGGCGGCCGGTTGGGCGAACGACGCTTGAGCACGGCGCGGGGACACGCCACCGTAGGCGCACTTGGTTGTTCCGTTCCCCGCAACCGTTGCGATCGATGATACATTCTCGCAGCCGTCTTCCGATCCCCCTGCTCCTGCTCACGCCCGCGCTGGCGTCCGCCGCCGCTGCGCAGGGGCGGCCCGAGGTCGCCGGCAACTGGCTGGTGCGCGTGGCCGCCCCGCAGCCGTTCACGGTAGTGCTGTCGCTGGACGAGCGCGGCGGCGTGCTCACGCCACGCGCCTTGTCGAGGCAGCAGACCATCGTCCCCACCTCCGCCGCGCGGACGGATTCGGGGGTCGTAGTCTCCGCGGCGGCATGGGGACGCGAGAACACGCTGGACGTGGCGGTTCGCGGCGATTCGCTGCGGGGCAGCTGGAGCGGCGCCGGCCAGGCGCCCCTCCCGGCTTCCGGCATGCGCCTGCCGCGCGAGACGCTGGCGCCGTTGACCGGGACGGCGGTGTTCGACAGTGTTGTGCGCGTGCTGGAGCGGCACTTCTACGATCCCGGGTACAACGGCGCCGACTGGGCCCGGCTCGTGGCCCAGGCGCGCCCCCGCGCCGCCGCCGCCCGCTCCGACGGCGAGGCGTACGCCGTCATCACCGGGCTTCTTCGCGCGCTGGGCACCTCGCACCTGAACTTCACCGCCGTCCCGCGCGTCCCGCCGCCGCCCTCCGCGAACCCGACGGCCGCGCTCGCGCCGACCGCGTCCACCCCGGTCGTGGGTTGGCGGGTGCTGTCGCCGTCGCTGGGATACCTGCGCATCGAGAGCTTCGGCCCGACGGGCGCGGAGCTGGTTCCCGAGGCGGCCCGGATGGACAGCGCCTTCGCGGAGATGGCCGCGCTCCCGGCCATCGTCATCGACCTGCGCGGGAACGAGGGCGGCTCGGTGGACCTGGCCTACCGCCTGGGGCAGCACCTGCACGCCGCGCCCGTCCCCGCCGGCTACCTGGCGGTCCGCCGCGGCTACGACAGCCGGGGGATGCGGACCGCGGGCGCGCTGGACACCGCGACGGTGCCCGCGCTCCCCGCCGACGGCTCGGTGACCGGCGCCATGCTGGCGGACGCGGTCGAGGCCGCCGGGGGCGCGGCCATGCTGTACATGGGCGGCGGCCTCGCGCGGCCGTACACCGGGCGCGTCGCCGTGCTGACCGACCGGGAGACGGGGAGCGCCGCCGAGGCCGTGGCCGCCATGCTCCAGGAAACGCGCGGCGCCGTCGTCGTGGGCGAGCGCACCGCGGGCGCCATGCTCTCCTCCGCGGACCTGATGGTGGCGCCCGGGTGGCGGCTCCGGTATCCCGCGATGGACTACCGCACCGCCGCCGGCCGCCGCGTGGAAGGCGACGGCGTGTCGCCCGACCTCCCCGCGCCCCCCGCCGACCGCGCCGCGCTCCTCCGCGCCGCCGCCCAGGCCCTGCGCGTCCCCACCCCCTGATCCGCATGACCGAGGCACCGACCACCGGCTCCGGCCGGCTCCGCTGGACCCTGTACGCGGCGGCCTGGCTCCCCATGCTCGCCGCGTACTTCGGCGCCATCATGGCCGGCGGCGACTCCGCGCTGGACGCCCTCCTGCTGGCGCTGCACAACACCGTTCCCGCCGCCCTGGTGGGCATCGGCGTGGTGCGCGCGTGCGCGCGGATCCCGTGGGCCCGCCGCGGCCGGGGCGCGTTCTTCGGGATCCATGCCCTGCTCGCCGTCGCCTACTCGCTGGCGTGGTGCGGCTCGATGATGGCGACCCGGACGATCGTGGAGTCGCTGTGGACGGGGCGCGCGCGGGTCTTCGTGCTCACCTTCGAGGAGCTTCGCTGGCAGCTGGGCGCGGGGGTGATGCTGTACGTGACCATCGCGGCGGTGCGGTACGTGGGCCAGGTAGACGATCGCCTGCGCGAGCAGGAGGCGCGCGCCGCGCGGGCCGAGGCGCTGCGGGCGCGCGCCGAGATGCAGGCGCTGCGCGCGCAGATCAACCCGCACTTCCTCTTCAACACCCTGCATTCGCTGCTGGAGCTGGTGAGCGCCGGCGACGGGCGGGCCGAGGAGGCCATCGAGCGGTTCGGCGCGCTGCTGCACCGCACCTGCGACGTCCGCCGCAGCGCGGCCGACGACGTGCCGCTGGAGGAGGAGATCCAGCTGGTGCGCGACTACCTGTGGATCGAGCAGCTGCGCCTGGGAGCGCGCCTGCGAGCCACGCTGGAGGTGGACGACGACGCCCGGTCGTGCACCATCCCCACGTTCGTGCTGCAGCCGCTGGTGGAGAATGCGGTCAAGCACGCGGCGTCGGCGCGCGTGGCGCCCACCTCCATCCGCGTCCGCGCGGCGCGGGAGGACGGCCGGCTGCTGCTCTCGGTGGAGGACGACGGGCCGGGCGCCATCCCCGAGCGGGTGGAGCGGGCGCCGGGCGCGGGGCTGCGGCTGGTGCGCGGGCGGGTGGAGGCGCGCTACGGCGACGGGGGGCGGATGCGGATCACCACGGCGCCCGGGGCGGGGTTCCGCGTGGCGCTCGGGCTTTCCGCCGGCGCGCCCGCCCCGGCGGCCGCGAGGGAGGGGTGAGCGCGATGGCGCTGCGGACGGTGGTGGCGGAGGACGAGCCGCTGGCCCGGCAGCGGCTGCGGCGCTTCGTGGAGCGCGACCCGCGGCTGGTGCTGGTGGGCGAGGCGGAGAGCGGGACGGAGGCCGTGGAGCTGATCGACCGGCTGGCCCCCGACGTAGTGTTCCTGGACGTGCAGATGCCGGAGTGCACCGGGCTGGAGGTGCTGGAGCGCGCCGCGCACCGACCCGCGCCGGTGTTCACGACGGCGTACCCGGAGTATGCCCTGCGCGCCTTCGAGGTGGAGGCGTACGACTACCTGGTGAAGCCGTTCGGATGGACGCGCTTCCAGGCGGCGGTGGACCGGGTGGCGCGCCGGCTGGCCGCTACGCCGGCGGCGGCCCCCGCGCCGGCGCCGTACCTGGAGCGGCTGTTCGTGCGCCGGCGCGGCGAGATGGTGCCCGTGAGCATGCGCGACGTGCACCGCATCGAGGGCGCCGGCGACTACGTGACGCTGTGCACCGACGCCGGCCAGGTGCTGGCGGACATCAGCCTGAACGAGCTGGAGCGCCGGCTGGACCCGGCGTGCTTCCGGCGCGTGCACCGGGCGCACATCGTGAACCTGGACCACGTCTCCGCCATCCGCCCGTACGACGAGCGGCGCCTTGCCGTCCGCTTCGCAGACGGCGCGGAGGTGGTGGCCAGCCGCGCCGGCTCCCAGTCCCTCCGCGAGATGGTGCGCTGATCACCCGATCCGCCCACGTCTGGTGCCCTCCGGCGCCAGCGTCGGCGGACCGCGGTGGCGGAGCGCCTTTCCCGTTCCACCGTTTCGGCCGATCAGCATCTCCCGATCCGCCGGCCGGCTGGCTCTGGACGCGCGAAGGTGTACAGCGTATCCTTGCCGCGTCCAGGACGTGGCCATCCAAGCGATGGGGATGACGATGAGCGGAGCGAGTGTCGAAGTGTACTGGCTGCCCCACTGCTCCACCTGCCAGAAGGCCGCCGCGCACCTGCACGAGAAGGGCGTGGCGATCGAATCCTTCCGCGACCTGAAGGCGCAGCCGCTGGAGGAGGCCGAGGTGCGCGACCTGGCGCGCAAGGTGGGCGGCGTGGAGACGCTGTTCTCGAAGCGCGCGATGAAGTACCGCGCCATGGGCCTCCACGAGCGCGAGCTTTCCGAGGACGAGATGGTGCGGCTGATGGCCGAGGAGTACACCTTCGTCACCCGCCCCGTCATCGTCCGCGGCGACCGCGCCACGGCGGGGTTCTCGGTGAAGAAGATCGACGCGCTGGTGGGGTGAACGTGCGATCACGGATCAGGCTGTAGGACCAGCGGTAGCGCGGCCACGTCGCGCCTCACTGAGTGTCCGGGTACGCTCGGCAGGCTGCCTGAATAGCACCGCGGCGTCCTTCTTTGCGTTGACGTGCAACCGCCGGCGCGGTCGACACGCAGGTGAGCTGGGCCCGGCGCAGGGGAGAAAATCTCAGGCTACGATCGCTCCTGATCGTTGTGCGATCTCTCTCTCTCGGCTAATTTCCATTGGCTTCTAAGGAGTGATGATTTCCGCGGCGTCAAAAAAAATGACCTTTGCCTCGACATGCATACAGTCACCTTGCGCCGACTATCGACGTACAACGCTCGAGGAGGCTGACATCCATGCTTCACGTGGTTACAGATGTGAACCGGCACCTTTACGAGACTCAGCTCTCAGAGATGCACCGCCAGCGATATGAGGAGTTCGTTCTCCGCCAGGGATGGAATCTCCGCGTACGCGACGGAGGTGAGTACGATGACGGAGACGACGTTCGGGCCGTCTACCTGCTCACACTTGATTCGATGGGCGCTTGCCGCAGCAGCATTCGTATCCGGCCGGCCGACGATTTTTCATTTATGATCGACTACATGCCGGAGTGGATCGACGGCGATGCACAGGCGCTGCGAAGCGATCCGGCGCTGTGGGAGATCGCTCGCTGGATGAACCCGGGCGGATGGAAGACAGGTCAAGAGCTCCGGATCGGCCTGGTCGAATATCTTCACTCACGCGGGGTGACGCAGGCGATCAGCTGTGCCGACCTCAAGGTAGCCGACCACGCCATTAGCACCGGCTGGCGGCTGAAATACCTGGGTAACCCGCGATCCTATGCGGAAGGTAAGGTTGCCGTTGCGGTTTCCCAGCCAATCAGTTCGGAGGAGGTGGAGCACCTGCGAGGGAGGTTTCGGCGTCGTGACATGTTTCTCATCGAACTGCCGGGAAACGCGCCATGGGTCGACCTGCCGTTGCCGGAGATCGAGCGGGAGTTTCGAACCGCCGCCGCCATCGCTTCATCCACTGCTGAGTTGAACGCGATCGCCGACACGCTCCTGCGTAGATTGAAAGGCGTTTGAGTAGCTCTTCAGCTTTCGCAATGTCAACACGAGAAGGCGATACCGCACCGAACAGGACCGGATCACGCCAGTGGTCGATCGTTCTTGTTCCCTGACGAAGCTAACGCAGACCTGTCAAGACGCTCGAAGAACGGCAGTTCAAACCGTCATTAGTCGTTGAGCAGCGACAAGGTGGATACGGCCATGGAGAAGCGCGTCGTCATTGTCGATTACGACTGCCTCACCTCTCTCGGTACCGGCGTGGACGATACCTGGGCGAGCGCCGCCGCCAGCCGGAGCGGCATTCGGAATATCGACCGTTACGTTCCGCGGGAGAACCGTTTCCAAGGTGTTCCCGACATTGCCTACGCGGGCCAGATTCCCATTTCGTTTGAAGAATTGGCCGGCTCAGCCGACAAGTATGAGAAGTGGCCCGAGCCGGGTTATCATGCTGTCAAACTCCTTGCCGGACGGATTTTCAGCCGTATCGGCTTCGATGTCTCGCGCCACGAGCCGCAACGGATCGGTGTGCTCGGAGGCACCGCCCTGACCGCCGAGATCTCTCAGGACATCGTTACGCGGACGGGAAAGCCGGATACGAAGTTCATACTCCACCAGTGTCACAACACGCCTCTGGCTGCCGTGGCGAGCGAATTCGGGCTTCAAGGCCCTTCCTTCAGTATAGGCAGCGCCTGCGCTTCGAGTGGCCATGCTTTGTTCTTGGCGGGCCAACTCATCAAGGCGGGTTTGATCGATGCGGCTCTGGTGACGGGCTTCGAGTTTCCAGTTCTTCCTGTCTGCGTGGGCGGTTTCGAATGGATGAAGGCCCTCTACCGGCGAGACGATCCCAAAGATCGAGCCTACAGCGACCCAGCCGCTGCCAGCCGCCCGTTCTCCGCCGACCGCCGCGGGTTTCTATTGGCCGAGGGAGCGGGCGCTGCTTTCGTGGCCTGCGCCGACTACGCGAAAGCCCAGGGTTGGCCCATACGGGCGGTGCTGCGCGGAGGGTACGCGAACAGTGATGGTGGGCACCTGACTCGGATCTCCAGCGAGAACGCTGCGCGGTGCATTCGCGGAGCCCTGGCAGACGCAGGGTGTGTTGCAGAAGCCGTGGAATGTGTAAATGCACACGCAACCTCGACTTCGCTCGGAGACGAGTCTGAGATGACAGCTCTCCACGAGGTCTTCGGCGAGCACCTCCGGCGGGCGCCGGTGGTGGCGAATAAATCCCAAATCGGACACGCTCTGGGAGCCTCATTCATCCTCGCGATGATCCTGGCTGTCGAAGGCATGCAGCAGGGCGTCGTCTTACCGACACTGAACTATCTGCCGGATGCGCGCCTTCCCAGTGCGCGGGTGTCCGCAGAAGCTCTGGAGCACGAGCACGCCGTGACGCTGCTCAATTCGTTCGGCTTCGGCGGCACAAACGTGTCACTGGTCATAGAGCGCGCCCCGCAATAACGAGTTTCGGTGGAACTAACACTTACTTTGGAGGTCCAGCGTGATTCACAATGAACTGATGGAGACCGAACTACTCGATATCCTGTGGGAGTCGCTGCGGGGCGGCGACTACGATCTCAACGAGATGAAGCGGAGTATCCGCTCTGATTCCAACTTTGGGGATCTCGGAATCGACAGCCTCGACATAACCGACTTCTTCCTCCGGATCGAGTCCCGGTACCAGGTGAGGATCCTCCAGGAGGAGTATCCAAATCTGGACTCCATGGCCCGTCTGCGCGCCTTCCTGCAGTCCAAGCTCCACAGCGAGCCAGCCGCGTGAATCTTCTCCAGCGCAGGTAATGCAGGAGACAGGCTCAGATCGCGAGAGGGATGTGGATCGACCCGTGGTTACTCCGGAACGCACACTGCTCCACCTGCCAGAAGGCCGCGGCCTACCTGCACGAGAAGGGTGTGACGATCGAGTGCTTCCGCGACCTCAAGGCGCAGCCGCTGGAGGAGGCCGAGGTGCGCGACCTGGCGCGCAAGGTGGGGGGCGTGGAGACGCTGTTCTCGAAGCGGGCGATGAAGTACCGGGCCATGGGCCTCCACGAGCGCGAGCTCTCCGAGGACGAGATGGTGCGCCTCATGGCCGAGGAGTACACCTTCGTCACCCGCCCCGTCATCGTCCGCGGCGACCGCGCCACGGCTGGGTTCGCGAAGAAGCGCATCGACGAGCTGGTGGGGTGAGGCGGGCGGGGGCGTCCGGGGGCCGCGATCTCGGCGGTACGTGCTCGGCGAGCTGGTGTTCGGCGTGCTTTCACCACCCGCTGGTCCGCCGCGGGTTTCGACCGCCGGCGGGATCATCCACAAAGTCGTTGACACCGCGAAATCCGGCGTGCTTCATATATGCGCCGCCGGAGAAACGTGGCGGCGCCCCCCCCCCCCCGCAGGTCCCACCACCACTGCTCCATGGGAACTCCGATGAATGCGCGACGCGTCTCGCTCCTTGGTGTCGTGATGCTCTGGGCGTGCAGCCCCGCGGACCAGCCACGGTCGGCGCAGGCCGCGGAGCTGTCGACGACCGCCGCGGCGACCTCCTCCGCGGTACCCGCCGCCTCGCTCGACGCGAGCGGGGGGAAGGAGGTGGGAATGGTGTTTGAGTCCTGGCTGAGCCCCTGGCAGGAGGGCGACGAGGAGGAGAACACGCCGCGCTCCACCCCGAGCCAGTTCCGCTCGACCACGGCGTCGCGGAGCCGCGCCCAGCGCGAGGCGGCGGGCCACCGGGGCCACGGGCAACTCCGCTTCACCAGGGATCTGAGCCGTGCCTACGTGGACGTACGGGTGGAGGGCGTGGACCTCTCCGCCGTCACCATGTTCCACATCCACTGCGGGCGCCCGGGGATCCTGGGCCCGATCGTGGTGGACTTCTCGCAGGCCACCGACGTGAAGGAGAACCTCGCGGACGGTACCTTCTCGGTGGAGCTGACCAGCGAGCACATGGTCAAGACGGCGAAGTCCGGCGAGGGCGCGGTGGGCGTCGCCACCATGGGGTGCGTGATCCCCAGCCCCTCGCTGGGATCGCAGGGGCCCGTGAAGTACTCGACCATCGCCGGGCTGGCGCGGCTCGCCCGTGACGGGGAGCTCTACTTCAACCTCCACACCACTGGGCAGACCTATTTCGGCGACATGCGCGGGCAGCTTCACCCCGCCGGGAGCGCGAGCGGATCGAACTGAGGGCTCGTTCGGGTCCGCCGGCTCGAGCGGTTCGAACGGGCAAGCCCTCCACCAGGTCGCGGCGGAAGGCTTCCCGCCCACGGAAGCGCGCCGGGATCATCGGTGCCTCGAGACCGGGCTTCGGATCCACGTGATCCGGAGCCTTCCACCTCTCCGACCACGCCAGCTCCGGATGTGCGTTCGTCGTTGCCGCGCGGTGGATCTGCTCCGGCTGGCAACCGGGGAGTACACCTTCGTCACCCGCCCCGTCATCGTCCGCGGCGACCGCGCGACGGCGGGCTTCTCGGCGAAGCGGATCGACGCGCTCGTTGCAGGTTGACGCTGCCCGGGAAGGAAGCCGCCGGATCCTGATCCCGACGGCCGTTCCACGACCGTCCGTCCGCTGACGGGCGGCCCGGTCCTGCTCGTCCAGCCGTCCCGCCGACGCATCGGTGGGACGGCTGTCCGGCTTTGCCCCGTTCCCCGGGATCCAGGGCAGCGGGATGGGCCCGCCGGCGAGCCGCTGATCCACGGACGGCCCCGGCTCCCGCCGGCACTCGCGGATCTCTCCCCCGCCCGCCGATCTCGCCGGCGGCCGTCTCGCCGTCCGCCCGCCGGATCCGGAGCTGCCGCCACAGTCGCGGAACGCCTCCTCGAGCCGCGCGCCGAAGCGGAGGCCCGGGGGGCGCGCACGAGAAGCTTGACGAGTGGGCGAGCCCTGCACACAGTTGTCCGGAAGCGGTAGCCTCGCGGTCCTCCGATCCGGCTTGCGGGGGCCCTCCCGGGGGTGGTTCGCGCCCCCTGGCTTCGCGCACCCTGCGATCGTCCGCCGGATGAACCATCCTCGTCCCGTACAAGACGCGCCCCCGCCGACGCCGCTCCACGGGCCCGGCCGCGCCGCGCCGGTGAGGCTCTTCCCGGCCGCGCCGGCCTCCTCGCCGCGCCCCGGCGTGGGGGGGAAGTTCCTCTTCGCGGGGGAGGAGAAGCTCTACCTTCGAGGCGTCACTTACGGCCCGTTCCGGCCGGACGCGGACGGGTGCGAGTACCACGCGCCCGAGGCCGCCGAGCGCGACTTCGCGCGGATGGCGGCGCACGGGATCAACACCGTCCGCACCTACACCGTCCCCCCGCGCTGGCTCCTGGACGCCGCGATCCGCCACGGCCTGCGCGTGATGGTGGGGCTCCCGTGGGAGCAGCACGTCGCCTTCCTGGACGACCGCGGGCGGGCGCGCTCCATCGAGGCGCGCGTCCGCGAGGGGGTGCGCGCCTGCGCCGGGCACCCGGCGGTGCTCTGCTACGCGGTGGGGAACGAGATCCCGGCGGGGATCGTCCGCTGGCACGGCGCGCGGCGGGTGGAGGAGTTCCTGTTTCGGCTCTACCGGGCGGCGCGGGAAGAGGACCCGGGCGGGCTGGTGACGTACGTCAACTATCCCTCCACCGAGTACCTGGACCTGTCGTTCGCGGACCTGCTCTGCTTCAACGTCTACCTGGAGCGGCAGGAGCGGCTGGAGGCGTACCTGGCGCGGCTGCACAACCTGGCCGGCGACCGGCCGCTGGTGCTGGCCGAGGTGGGGCTCGACTCCCGCCGCAACGGGGACGCCGCCCAGGCGCGGGCGCTGGAGTGGCAGCTGCGCACGGCCTTCGCCAGCGGGTGCGCGGGCGCCTTCGCCTTCGCCTGGACCGACGAGTGGCACCGCGGCGGCCACGACATCGAGGACTGGGACTTCGGCCTGACGGACCGGGCGGGCGAGCCCAAGCCGGCGCTCCTCGCGGTGGGCGAGGCGTTCGCGGAGGTGCCGGTGCCGGCCGAGCGGGCGTGGCCCCGCGTCTCGGTGGTGGTGTGCGCCTACAACGGGGCGGATACCCTGCACGACACCCTGCGCGGCGTGGCGGCGCTGCGCTACCCCGACTTCGAGACCATCGTGGTGGACGACGGATCCACCGACGCCACCGCCGAGATCGCCGCCGGCTACCCCTGCCGGCTGATCCGCACTCCCAACCGGGGGCTCTCCGCCGCGCGGAACACGGGGTGGCGCGAGGCCACCGGCGAGATCGTCGCCTACATCGACGCCGACGCGCACCCGGACCCGGACTGGCTCACCTACCTGGCGCTGGACTTCCTGTCCACCACCCACGCCGGGGTGGGCGGCCCCAACGTCCCCCCGCCGGGCGCCCCCCTGGTGGCCGACTGCGTGGCCAACGCGCCGGGCGGGCCCGTGCACGTCCTTCTCTCCGATCGCGAGGCCGAGCACATCCCCGGGTGCAACATGGCGTTCCGGCGCTCGGCGCTGGAGGCGGTGGGGGGCTTCGATCCCCGCTTCCGCGCGGCCGGCGACGACGTGGACCTGTGCTGGCGCCTGCTGGACCGCGGCTGGACGTTGGGGTTCTCCCCGGCCGCCATGGTGTGGCACCACCGCCGGAGGACGGTGCGGGCGTACTGGCGGCAGCAGGTGGGCTACGGCCGCGCCGAGGCCATGCTGGAGCGCAAGTGGCCCGACCGCTACAACGGCGGCGGGCACGTGCAGTGGGCGGGGCGCATCTACGGCGACGGTCTCCTGCAGCCGCTGGTCCCGCCCCCCGGGCGCATCTACGGCGGGGTGTGGGGGACGGCGCCCTTCCAGCGGCTCTACCAGCCCGCGCCGGGGATGCTCCGGTCGCTCCCATTGATGCCGGAGTGGTACCTGGGCGTCGTCCTCCTGGTGGGCCTGAGCCTGACCGGGCTCTTCTGGCCGCCGCTGCTGGCCGCCGCCCCCCTGGCCGCCGCCGCCGTGATGGCGCAGCTGGGGCAGGCGGTGCGGGGCGGGATGCGGGCGTGCTTCCGCCGGCCCATGCCGCCCACGGCGGTCGCCGCGCGCCGCGCGCTCACGACCGCGCTGCACCTGCTGCAGCCGCTGGCCCGGCTGCGGGGGCGGCTGTCGCACGGGATCACGCCCTGGCGGCGGCAGGGGGTGCGGGGGCTGGCGCTCCCGGGTCCGCGGGTGCTCTCCGCCTGGAGCGAGGGGTGGCGCGACCCCGCGGACCGCCTGCGCGCGCTGGACGCCGCGCTGCGCGAGGAGCGGGCGGTGGTGGGGCACGGTGGCGACACGGACCTCTGGGACCTGGAGGTGCGTGACGGGACGCTGGGCTCGGTCCGCGCGCGGATGGGGGTGGAAGAGCACGGCGCGGGGCGGCAGCTGGTGCGCCTGCGCGCGTGGCCGTTCCCGTCGCCCCCGGTGCTGGTGCTGGCGTCGGGGCTCCTCCTGCTGGGGGCGGGCGCGGCGCTGGACGGGGCGTGGGCGGCGTCGGGCATCCTCGTGGCGGTCTCGGCGTGGCTGCTGGTGCGCGTCTCCAACGACTGCGCGGCCGCGCTGGCGGCGCTCTACTGCGCTGTGGCGCGCACGGTGGCGGCGGACGCGCGCCGGGGGAATCCGTGAGCGCCTCTCCGGCGACCGCGGAAGGGCTCGCGTACCGCCCCTTCCGCGACGGCGACCTTCCCGGCGTGCTGCGGCTGTGGGAAGAGGAGTCCGGCTGGGGAGCGGTGGACGAGGAGCGGTGGCGGAAGTGGTTCGTGGACCGCCCCGACGGCCCGTGCCTGGTGATGGTGGCGGAGGATGGAGAGGGTCGGCTGGCCGGGCAGCTCGTCTTCGCGCCGACCCTGGTGCGGGTGGACGGCGAGGAGGTGCGGGCGATGCGGGTCGGCGCGCCGATCGTGGACCGCGCCCGGCGGCGGCGCTCGGTGCGGCACCCGGAGCATCCCGCCACGCGGCTGTACCGCGAAGGCGCGCGGGTGGCGGCCGCGGCGGGGTTCCGGCTCCTCTACGCCGTCCCCGAGCACTCGTGGCTCCCCTTCTTCCGCTGGCTGGGGGGATTCGCCGAGGCGGACCTGGCCTGCCGCGGCGTCGACGCCGCTTCCGCCGCCGCGTCCGGGGTGGCCGGCGGGCTCCGGGCCGCTCCGTCCGCCGGCTTCGGCGCGGAGCACGACGCCCTGTGGGAGCGCGCCGCGGCCTCTCTCCCCGTCCTCTGCGGGGTGGACCGGGGCGCGGCGCGCCTTCGCCACCGGATCGGCGGGCACCTGGTGGTGGAGGCGCGGGATGATGCGGGAGCGCTGGCGGGGTACGCGGCCGTGAACCGGCGCACCGGGCTGCTCGTCGACGTCCTCGCGCGCGAGGCGGACGAGCTTGCGCCGGTGGTGGCCTCCGCCCTGGCGTGGCTCGCCGCGCCGCCGGACGGATCGCCCGCCATCCGCGAGGTGAAGGCGATGGAGACGCCCGCGCTCCTCCCCGTCCTCGACGCGCTGGGCTTCGCGCCGGTGGACTACCGCTTCGCCTTCGTCTGCACGCCGCTCGATCCATCGCTCACCGCCGAGCGGATCGATCCGGCGCGCTGGTACCTGGCGCCGGGCGACTGAACGGCCGGACGGCCCGAGACCCGGGCTCAAGTCCAGGCACGGGATGTCGGATCCCGCATCGCATCGTGCGATCGATCTCGCCCGCGACCGGAATCTCGTGCTCACCCGGGCTGTGCTAACTGCGTCATCGGGGGGATGTGGAGCAGGGGCCGTTATCCGCGCCGACCATCTGATGACGTAGTTGGCGATGCTTGAGGCACGCCCGGCGTCTCGATCCGGGCGATGGAGACGCGGATGCGGATCCGGGGGGAGGAAGGATGGAAAGGTGCCTCTCCCGAAAAAATTTCGATACTCATCTCCACCGAGGGCTCCACGGCGGGAAGCGGGTTTTCTCCGTCGGATGCGGCTGCCCCACAGCCTGCCCAGCACAATCCATCCAGGGGTGGGTGAGCACTGGGCACCAAGCACCAAGGATTATCCCCGATGCGCCTCACCTACCGGATGTTCGAGGACGACGACTTCCCCGGCCTGCAGCGGCTGTGGGAAGATGCCACCGGGTGGGGCGGGCTCTCCGCCGAGGTGTGGCGCCGCTACAGCGAGGACGCTCCGCTCGGGGGGATGGCGTGCGCGGTGGCCGTGGAGCGGGATTCGGGGAAGATCGTGGGGCAGTTCGCCTTCATCCCCTCGCTGGTGTCGGTGGACGGGCAGGTGGTGCGCGCGTTCCGGCCCGCCGCGCCGATCGTGGGCAGGGAGGCACGGTGGGCGGGGCTGAACCCCATCCGCCACCCGATCGCGATGATGTACGCCACGGCCGTGCGCGCGCTGCGCGACCGCGGCGACGGGCTCATCTACATGCTCCCCGACCCGCGGTGGCTGCGCTTCTTCCGCATGTTCCCGCGCCTGGTGTGCGGCTCCTTTCCCCTCTGGCGGATGCCGCTCCCCCTCGCCGCGCCGCTGCCGCTCCCCGCCGGCTACACCGCCGCGCCGCTGTCGGAGCTGGACGGGCGGATCGACGCGCTGTGGGAGGCGGCCGCGCGCGTGCACGGGTGCTCCGTGGTGCGCAACGCCGAGGCGCTGGCGTGGAAGACCGGCGACGCCGCGTACGACGTCCTCGGAGTGGAGCACGGGGGCGAGCTGGTGGCGGTGGTGACGTCGCGGCACAAGGGCGACCGCCAGTGGCTGGTGTGCGACGTCCTCTTCGCCGACGCGGGGGAGCCGCTCCGCGCCGCGCTCGCCGCCGCCTGCAACCTGGCCGACGAGCGCGCCCGCGCCGCCCCGCCCGAGCGCCCCATCGCCAAGGCGGCCGCCCTGGTGACGCCGGCGATGGAGCCCGCCGCGCGCGCGCTGGGGATGGAGCGCGACCGCTACGACTTCCCGCTGGTGATCGACGTGCTGGCGCCGTCCCTCTCCCGCGAGCAGGTGGCCCCGGCGCGGTGGTACGTCAGTGCCAACGACTGACGGACGGCTGCGGATCGTCGTCGGCGGGTACCTGGGGCTCGCGCCGGCGGGGGGGCTGGCGTGGGACTATCTCCACTACCCGCTCGGCTTCGCGGCGCTGGGGCACGACGTCTTCTACGTGGAGGACACGCGCCTCTGGCCCGTCTACCAGGCGGGCGGCGACGGAGCGGACTGCACGGCCGGCGTCGCCTTCCTGGCCGCGGCGATGGAGGGGGCGGGGCTGGGCGGGAGATGGGCGTACCGCGACGAGGTGACGGGGCGGTGCTTCGGGATGACGGAGGCCCGCACGCGCGAGGTCTGCCGCACCGCCGACGTGCTGGTCAACCTCTCGTGCGCCAGCGTCCTCCGCGACGAGCACGCATCCGTCCCCGCGCGCATCCTGCTGGACACCGACCCCATGTTCACGCAGATCCAGCTGGCCGAGGCGGGCGAGGGCTTCACGCCGGGAGGATCGGGGATCCGCTCCCTGGTGGCGGGCCACACGCACCACTTCACCTTCGGCGAGAGCGTCGGCGGCGATGGGTGCCGGATCCCGGCGTGCGGGGTCGACTGGAAGCCGACGCGGCAGCCCATCTTCCTCCCCGAGTGGCCCGCCGTGGAGCTCGCGGCGGACGGCGGCGCGGCCTACACCACGCTGATGAACTGGACCGCGGGCCGGCCGCTGCGCCACGCGGGAGAGACGTGGGGGCAGAAGGACGTGGAGTTCCTCCGCTTCGCCCATCTCCCGCGCCGAGTCCCCGATCTCCCGCTGGCCGTGGCGGTCGGGCAGACCGGCGGGGCGGGGGAGCCGTTTCCACGGGAGATGGCGGAAGAGAGCGGATGGCGCGTGCTGGACCCGAACGTCTGCGCGCCCGATCCGGGGAGCTACCGCTCGTTCATCCAGGCGTCGCGCGGGGAGATCTCCGTCGCCAAGGAGACCTACGTGAAGGCGGAAACTGGATGGTTTTCCGGCCGCTCCGCCAGCTACCTTGCCTCAGGACGTCCCGTGGTGGCGCAGGACACCGGATGGAGCCGCCACCTCCCGTCCGGCGAGGGCCTCTTCGCCTTCCGCACGATGGACGAGGCCGCCGCCGCGCTGGAGGCCGCCGCCGCCGCCCCCGCGCGCCACGCCCGCGCCGCCCGCGAGGTCGCGGAGGAGCACTTCGACAGCGCCATCGTCCTTCGCCGCCTTCTCGCCGACGCCGGCGCGTAGCACCACGGAGACGCCGGGAGATCGAGATCGGCGGAGTCGCGGCCGCCCCGGAGCGCCATCGCGAGGACGTCCGTACGACGGCTCCCTGCAAGCGGCACTACGGCTGGCGTGACACCCCGGCTTCGGAGGACTTGATATCAGCACAGCGGACTCAGAGCCCGGCCGGAATCATCGAGCATTAAGGACCAAGCACTAAGCACTGACCACTAAGGACTTCCAGTACCCAGCATCTTCGGCCCGAACCACCTCCCACCCCACAGGTGCCCCATGTACGACGAGCTGACGCAGCGCGTGATCGCCCACATCGCCCAGGTGCACTCCATCCCCGCGGAGACCATCACCCCCGAGAACACCTTCGACGAGCTGGGGATCGACTCGCTGGGCGCCATGAGCCTGGTGGCCGACCTGGAGATCGAGCTGGGGGTGGACGTGCCCAACGAGGAGCTGCTGAAGGTGAAGACGGTGGGGAGCGCGGCCGACAGCCTGGCCCGCGTGCTCGCCGAGGCCGGCGCCGCGCCCCAGGCATAGGGGTGGGCGCGCGGCGGGTTGCCGTCACCGGCGTGGGCGCCATCTCGGCGCTGGGCGCGGATGCGGCAGGGTTCTGGGAGGCGCTCTCCGCCGGCCGCTCCGGGATCGGGCCGATCGGGTGCGTGGACTGCACGGGGCTGCGCTTCGCCAACGGGGCGGAGGTGCGCGGCTACGACCCGGCCGCGCACTTCGAGCGGAAGCAGTCGGACATGATGGACCGCTTCGCCCAGCTCGGCGTGGTGGCGGCGCGGGAGGCCGCCGTGGCCGCCGGGGTGGAGTGGACGGCGGAGCTTCGCGAGTCGGCCGCCGTGGTCACCGGGGCCTGCGTGGGCGGGCAGGCGTCGGAGGAGCAGGTGTTCATCGACGCCTACCAGAACAACCGGCACCGGGCGCATCCGCTCACCGTGCCGCGGGTGATGATGAACGCGGCGGCCAGCCAGATCACCATGGACCTGGGGCTGATGGGGCCGGCGTTCACCGTCTCCAGCGCCTGCTCGTCGGCCAACCACGCCATCGGGCAGGCGTTCTGGATGGTGCGCTCCGGCGCGGCGGAGGTGGCGGTGGCGGGGGGGAGCGAGGCGCCCTTCGCCTTCGGCCACCTGAAGGGGTGGGACGCCATCCGCGCCGTATCCCCCGACACCTGCCGCCCCTTCTCCCGCGACCGCAAGGGGATGGTGCTGGGCGAGGGCGGGGCCATGCTGGTGCTGGAGCCGCTGGAGGCGGCGCTGGCGCGCGGGGCCACGGTGCTGGCCGAGCTGGTGGGCTTCGGGATGTCGGCGGACGCGCACCACCTGACGTCGCCGTCGGCCGCCGGCGCCGCGCGGGCGATGCGGGCGGCGCTCCGGGACGCCGGCGTCGATCCCGAGCGGGTGGGCTACGTGAATGCGCACGGCACCGGCACCGCCGTGAACGACCCGATGGAGACCGCCGCCCTCCGCGCCGTCTTCGGCGCGCACGCGGACCGGCTGGCGGTGAGCGCCACCAAGTCGATGCACGGCCACGCGCTGGGCGCCGCCGGGGCGCTGGAGGCGGTCGCCACCGTCCTGGCGCTCCGCCACGGCATCCTCCCGCCCACCGCCAACTTCACCGAGCCCGACCCCGAGTGCGACCTGGACGTGATCCCCAACCAGGCGCGCCCCGCCCAGGTGGAGCACGCGATCTCCAACTCCTTCGCCTTCGGGGGATTGAACGCGGTGCTGGCGTTCCGGCGCTGGGACGCGTGAAAGGGAAGGGGACAGGTTACAGGGGACAGGGGACAGCGGGCGGGGATCTCGCCCGTCGCGTCTTCCGTCCGTCGAAGGCCGACTCCGAATCACCAGTGCCGTGATCAACACCGAATCCACCGTCGCTCCGCTCTTCCATCCGCTGGTTCCCGGCGTCGCGCTGCCGGGCGACTGGTATCATGGCCCCATCCCCGCCAACATCGAGGTGGGGGAGGGGACCGTGATCGACTCGTCGTTCTGCTTCAAGCACTTCTTCGCGAAGGGGCGCGTGGGGCTGCGGGTGGGGCGCGGGGTGACGCTCTGGCGCGCGTCGCTGGCGGCGGAGGAGAACGGGGTGATCGAGATCGGCGACCACTGCTACGTGGCGAACGCGTCGCTCGTCTGCACGGAGCGGATCACGCTGGGCTCGCACGTGGTGGTGGCGGGCGGCGTCACCATCGTCGACTCCGACTTCCACCCGCTCTCCGCCGCCGGCCGCCTGGCCGACACCGTGGCGCTCTCCACCCGAGGCGACCGCGCCCGCCGCCCCGCCTTCGACGTGCGCCCCGTGGTGGTGGAGGACGACGTCTGGATCGGCTACAACGCCACCCTCCTCAAGGGCGTCACCGTCGGCGCCGGCGCGGTCGTCGCGCCCGGCGCGGTCGTCGTGCGCGACGTGGCTCCCGGCGCGTACGTGGCAGGGAATCCCGCGCGACTGGTTGAGGAAAGTGCGTGAGTGCGAAAGTGCGAAAGAGTGGCTCGATGCCGCGCCGGGATCTCGGTGAGTAACACCAGGTCTGATGAACCGCAGCCGTTACGCTGTCATTCTGAGGCCCGGCCGCCCAGCGTTCATGAGTGACGGCAGGGCCGTGAGAACCTGATCGACGCAGCAGCGAAGCCCGAGCGCGGCAGCGAAGACACCGCCTTGGCCTCCAACAGCCGCGGCCCAGGTGGAGTCGGTGAGAAGCCACGCCGGCTGTCCCCTGTAACCTGTCCCCTGTAACCTTCCCCTCTTTCCCCGTCCATGCGTCCACCCATCCACCTCGAGCACGACTGGTATCCTCGCGGCATCCCGGGGAACGTGGCGCTGGGGGAGGACGTGTACCTGGACAGCGCGTACGGCTTCGCGGCTTTCCACTCGGAGCGCGAGTCGGGCGCGGTGCTGGGGGACGCGTGCGGCGCCTACGACCGCGCCAACCTCGTCGTCGGGCCGGAGGGGGAGGTGACGGTGGGGGCGTACACGATCCTCAACGGCGTCTACCTCGTCTGCAGCCGCCGGATCTCCATCGGCGCGCACTGCCTGCTGGCGTGGGGGGCGGTGCTGACGGACTCGTGGTGTCCGGAGCGGATGCCGGTGGCCGCCCGCCGCGCCGCCCTTCGCGCGGCCGGGGCGGACCCTCGGCGCATCTTCCCCGCGGCCGGCGAGCCGCGGCCGGTGACGGTGGAGGACAACGTGTGGGTGGGGTTCGACTCCGTCATCCTTCCCGGCGTGACGCTGGGGCGCGGATGCGTGATCGGATGCAAGACGGTGGTCGACACGGACGTCCCGCCGTACGCCGTCGTCGTCGGGAGCCCGGCGCGCATCCTCCGCCATCTCGATCCCGACGACACCGACGAGGTCCGCCGCCTCGCGCTGGTGGAGCGCGCCCGCGCGTGACGAGCCCCGCGTGAAGCTGCGCATCGTGGTCCTCGGCTACGTGGTGCGCGGGCCCATCGGCGGGATGGCCTGGCATCATCTCCAGTACGTCCTCGGCCTCCTCCGCCTGGGGCACGACGCCTGGTTCGTGGAGGACAGCGACGACTATCCCGGCTGCTACGATCCGGCCCGGCACGTGGTGGACACCGATCCCACGTACGGGCTGGCGTTCGCCTCGGAGGCGTTCGGGCGTCTGGGGATGGGGGAGCGGTGGGCGTATCACGACGCGCACGGCGGCGGGTGGCGGGGCCCGGCGGCGGAGCGCATCCTCGACGTCTGCCGGAGCGCGGACCTCGTCCTCAACCTCTCCGCCGTCAACCCGCTGCGGCCGTGGCTGATCGGCGTCCCGCGGCGGGCGCTGGTGGACACGGACCCCGTCTTCACGCAGATCCGCCACCTGCACGACCCGCCGGCGCGCGCGTCCGCCGCCCTGCACACGCACTTCTTCTCGTTCGGCGAGGGGATCGCGCGCGGGGGGGCGTGCGTGCCGGACGATGGCTTGCCCTGGCGCGCGACGCGACAGCCGATCGTCCTCGACGCGTGGCCGGTGACGCCCGGACCGGCGGATGGGCGCTTCACCACCGTGATGCAGTGGGACAGCTATCCCGCGCGCGAGCACGGCGGCCATCGGTACGGGATGAAGAGCGAGGCGTTCGACCCGTACCTCGATCTCCCGGAGCGCACCGGCCGCGCGTTCGAGATCGCGCTCGGCAGCGAGTCGGCGCCGCGCGACCGGCTGCGCGGGCGCGGCTGGGCGCTGCGCGATCCGCTGGAGGTGACGCGCGACCCGTGGACGTACCAGCGCTACCTGCGGGAGTCCAAGGCGGAGTTCAGCGTGGCCAAGCACGGCTACGTGGCCGCGCGGAGCGGTTGGTTCAGCGAGCGCACGGCGGCGTACCTGGCCAGCGGGCGGCCGGCGCTGGTGCAGGACACCGGCTTCTCCGCCTGGCTGGAGACCGGCGCCGGCCTCCTCGCCTTCTCGTCGCCGGAGGAAGCCGTTGCGGGCGCGGAGGAGATCGACCGGCGCTACGCCTTCCACTGCCGCGCCGCGCGCGAGGCGGCCGAGCGCTGGTTCGACTCCGCCACAGTGCTGGGAGAGCTGCTGGAGGAGATCGGACAGGGATGAGCCCGATCTCGATCGACCTCGTCGTCTGCACCTACGACAACGCGGCGCTCCTGGACCGGACGCTGGAGGCGATGTCGCGGCTGCGCGTCCCGGCGGAGGTGCGGTGCCGGGTGCTGGTGGTGGACAACAACTGCACCGACGAGACTCCGGACGTCGTGGAGCGATGGAGATCGGCGTTCCCGCTCCCGCTCTCCATCGTCCGCGAGCCGACGCAGGGGCTGACGCCGGCGCGCCTCCGCGGAGTGCTGGAGACGGACGGCGAGTGGATCGCGTTCGTGGACGACGACTGCCTGCTCGCGGAGGACTGGGTGGAGGAGGCGGCGCGCTTCGCGGCGGAGCACCCGGAGTGCGGCGCGTTCGGCGGCCGGGTGGTCGCGGAGTGGGAGATGGAGCCGCCGCCGTACGTCCTCGCCCACCGCTACGCCTACGCCGCCAAGGAGCACGGCGACACGGCGCACCGCCGGAAGTGGCTGGCCGGGGCGGGGATGGTGGTGCGGCGGGCGGCGCTGGAGGCGTGCGGCTGGACCGCGCGGCCGCTCCTGGAAGACCGCGCCGGCGGCCGGCTGGTCTCCGGCGGCGACGTGGAGATCGGGCTGCGGATCGCGGCGGGGCACGAGGTGTGGTACGCCCCGGCGTGCACGCTGCGGCACGTCATCCCCGCGCGGCGGATGACACGGCCGTACCTGCGGCGCATCACCCGCGGCCTGGGCGCCAGCCGCCACCACGCCGCCGCGCTCACCTGGAAGGGCTCGTACCCGGCGTGGCTCCTCTACTCCGCGGCCGGCTCCCTCGGCTTCCTGGCGATGGGGATGCGCCAGATCGTTCGTCCGCGCGCGGGCCTCGACGTGGCGCTCGCCTTCAGCCCACTCCTCGGCTGGTGGATGGCGATGGGGGAGATGCTCCGGATGGATGCGGACGAGCGGCGCCGGCTCCTGGGCTGCGCGGCGGCGCATCGGCCGACGCGCTGACGGGCAGGCGGAGGAACTGGCGGCCGCGGTCGGCGGATGGATGAGATCGATGGGACGCAGTGTCATGTGACGCGGAGGATCCATCCGCGAACGAGCCCTCGAGAAACCCTCTGAGGAGCATGCCACGTCCAAAGCCGCTGTTCGTCATCGGCAGCAAGCGGTCCGGAAGCACGCTGATGGCCAACCTGCTGAACGCGCATCCACGGGTGTTCGTCTCGCACGAGTCGGACATCCTCTGGATCCTCTACCAGGCGCGCAGCGGCAGGCCCGCCCGCTACGTCCGCCATCCGCTGGACAGCGAGCTGATGATGGATTCCACCGTCCGCAGCTGCCGCCGCATCCTCGATGCGCTGGGCGATCCGCCGACGCGCGAGCAGGTCGTGGGCGCGTTCCACCGCGTGCAGAAGCGGCTGATGGACGAGTACTTCCATCCGCCGCTGAAGCAGCGGATCAAGCGCGCCGTGCTGAAGGCGGGAAAGGACCGCTCGCTCCCGAACCTGTGGCGCGCCTTCCGCCAGCAGACCGAGCTTCCGCGCAAGCGCGACCTGGCGTGGACCGGCGACAAGAAGCACGCCCAGTACCTCGATCCCGACCTGCAGCCCTTCATCCGCGCCCACTTCCCCGACGCGCGCTACGTGCACGTGGTGCGCGACCCGCGCGGCGCGGTGGCCAGCGTGATGGAGGCCGCGCGGAAGTGGGACGTGATGCCGGACTACTTTCGCGGGACGGTGGAGGAGGTGCTGGAGCGGTGGGCGATCCACGAGGAGTGGGTGCTGCGGATGAAGGAGACCGACGCCGGCGCGATCTTCACCGTGCGCCTGGAAGACCTGTGGCGCGAGCCGCACGCCATCGCCGGCCGGCTCCTCGACTTCCTGGAGCTGGAGACGACGGACGACTTCGCCGCCCAGATCCCCCAGCTGATCCACCCCCGCGACCCCAACGAGAAGTACGCCTCCTTCGCCCTCCCCGAAGTGGCGCGCGCGAGCCGGATCATGGAGATCTACGGCTATGGATCCGGATCGCTCCAGTCGGACGCGCCAACGGGCGCGACAGCGAACGGCTGAGGATCAGGGCGCACCGGCCGCCGGGGACCGGCGCCCCCGGCTACACGGAGACCTCGCCCGCTCGCTCCCGGGACGTCGCCGCCAGCGCGCGATGCCGCGCCAGGTCGTCGTGGAACGCCGGGCCCTCCGCCGCGATGGCCTCGTCCATCCACTCGTTCGCGAAACGGTGCAGCTCCGCGTCGAGCGCGTTGTGGGCGCGGATGGCGTCGATGGTGGAGCGGGGGAGGGAATCGGTGGGGCGGCGGGCGGGGCTCACGTTGCGCGGGTAGGAGGCGACCTCCTTCGTCCACCCCAGCCGGCGGTCGAGGAGGACGAGCGTCTCGTCGAAGCGCTCGGTGACGCCCACGACCGCGAAGTGCCGCCGCAGGTTCTCCTTCGCCGTCTCCAGCATCTCCCGCGTGCACCCGCCGATCTCCGGGTCGGCGCCGGCGATGCGGCGCACCTGGTCGTTGTCGGCCTCGCGGAACGGGGGCGAGGCGGCGAACTCCTCCAGGCTCATCCGCTCCTCCAGCTTCAGGTAGTGGTAGAGCGAGACCACCCGCTCCACGGGATCGCGCAGCAGCGTGACGTACGTCCACGGCCGGCCGACGTGCTCGTGCACCCCGAACCAGAAGTGGCCGACGACCGCCCGCAGGTCGCCCCGTCCGAGCGTGGGGAGGATGTAGTCCGGCACCCGCAGACCCGGCTCCTTGAAGAAGCCGTACGGGATGAAGAGCACGCCGGCGTTCAGCAGCCCCTCGTCGTGGTCCTCCCGGGCGCGGCACTGGCTGTAGACGTACTCGCCCAGCGTGGTGCCCCCCGCCTTGGGGACGTGCAGGAAGAGGACGGCGCGCGCGGAGGGCTCCGTCCCGGCCGCCTCGCGCTCGCCGCCCGGCGTCTCGGCGGGACTCTCCGTCGATGCGGCCCCGTCCGCGGCGGGGCGCGGCTGGAGCGCGGTGCGCGCCACGCGCGGGAGCCAGCCGGCGAACGGCATGGCGATCAGCGGAAGGCGGCTGTCCAGCTTCAGCGCGTCCTCCTCCACGTCCACGGTGCCGCTCATCCCGATCCCCTGCACGGAGAGGGAGAAGCTGAACCTGCTTCCCTCCCACGCTCCCCTCAGGTCGGAGAAGCCGCGGGCCCATTCCGCGGTGGCCTTGATGCGGGCCACGGCCTCCGCCCGCCCGAGATCGTGCGCCACTTCCGTGCGGTACCGGGGCATCGTCCGCAAATCCTTGGATCGAGTGGGGGGCCGAGCACAACGCCGGTCATGCCCGTCGGGGTCGTTCGGCCGCGGCGCGGGGTCAGACGTCGAAGTCGGGGAAGATCTCCAGCAGCAGGCGCTCCCGGCGGCGGACGCGGTCCTTGAGCTCGGGGGTGTAGTAGCGCTCCCACCGCTGGTCGTCGCTTCGCCCCCGGCCGGGGAGCACCTTTTCCATCTCCAGGATGAACGCGGCGTCCGCGGGCCGGTAGCCGTGGTCCAGGAGGAAGGCGTGCAGCCCCTCGCGCAGCCGGCCGGTGCGGACGAAGTGGAGGTGGGGCATGGCGCCCCGGCGCGCCTCCGGGTCGCGCAGCACCTCGTCGGGGAACGCGGCGGCACGCTCCGGCGCGCGGAAGTAGAAGCGGATGAACTGCCGCGTCCAGGCGCCGCGGCCCGTCCCCGCGCCGTCCTCGCCTTCGGGATCGCCCATCGCGGCGTCCCACAACTCCACGAACTGGGGGAACGGCAGGTCGGGGAAGCGGGGAAAGCGTTGCCGGAACCCGGGGAGCGCGTCGAAGTGGGGGCGCATCTCGCGGCGGCGCCACCACCCGAACTCGTACTGCGACACGTACATCTCGTACGGGCCGCGCACGGTGGCCAGCACCGGCTTGTCGCGGTGCGGCGCCGGCACGTTGCCGTACGCGCCGTGCTTCAGGTTGTGGTAGGTGAAGGCGCCGTACGGCCCGCCACGGCGCGTGACGTGTCCCCGCAGCATGGCCTCCAGGCGGAACCGCCGCGACCACCGCAGCCCGTGCAGCCGCAGCAGCGCCTCCGTGACGAAGGAGCCGCCGGTCTTGGGCTCGTGCAGGTAGACGAAGCGGTCGGTGAAGATCATGGCGGAGCGGGAGCGGGAGGGCGATGGACGAGGACTCCGTCCAGCCCGGGTCGCGCGGCGTCGTGCATCGCATAATGCCGTCATGGGCGTGGAGCCGCAACGATGGCGATGATCGCGGAGATCGTCCGCAGCTGCATTGACAACCCCGCCGCGCGAGCGCACCCTCATCCACGATCACGATCACGATCACGATCACGGGTCTACGATCGCGCTTCCGCGAGATTCCCGTCCCCGGACGCGGAGCCGGAGGAGGAAGAGGGTCGTCTCCGCCGAAGTCTTCGCCGAAATGACGCGGGCCTCCTCGAATCTCCTTCCCGACGAATCCATCTCGTGATGCCGGACACGCGGGAGCCGACCGTGGCGCTGGTGGACTTCAGCCAGCTCGTCGAGGACTACCTCGACAACATCGGCGCCACGCTCGATGCGTTTCTCGGCGAGATGACCGGCGGCTGGATGTTCGGCTACATCGACGCGCTTCGCACCGCCGGCGTGCGCACGGTGCTCTTCGTCGTCTCCGCGCGCGTCGCCGAGCCGGAGCGCCGGCGGCACGCGGCCACGGGCGCCACGGTGTGGGTGCTCCCCGCGCCGCGCGCCTACCGGCTGGCGCGCCGGCGGGTGCTCAACCCGTACGCGTCCACCGTGGAGGAGGCGTGCGGCGACGTGCGCGGGGCGGAGCGCCTCCTCTGCGCCGCGCTGCTGGAGCTGTCGCCGTACCTGTCCACCCCGCTCGCGCACTTGGCGCGCGGGGTGCGGCGCGAGCGGTGCCGCGCCCTCCTGTGCCAGGACTACGAGCACGGCCGCTTCGACGCGTGCCTGCTCCTGGCGCGCGCGCTGGGCCTGCCCGTGTTCGCCACCTTCCAGGGCGGCGACGCGTCGCTGGGGCGGCTGGAGAGGCTGGCGCGCGGGCCCGCCCTGCGCGCGTGCGACGGGCTGGTGATCGCCGCGCGGCGCGAGGCGGAGCGGGTGCGGGAGCGCTACGGCGTCCCCGCGGAGAAGATCGCGCGCATCTTCAACCCGCTCGACCTGGACGAGTGGCGCCCGCCGACTCCGTCCGAGCGGACCGCGGCGCGCGCGGCGCTCGGGATCCCGGCCGACGCGCGCGTGATGGCGTGGCACGGTCGCGTGCTGGTGGAGCTGAAGGGATTGGACGTGCTGCTGGACGCGTGGGACCGCTGCGTCCGCGAGAGGCCGGGGCGCGATCCGCGGCTGCTGCTGGTGGGGACGGGGAACGACGCCGGCGAGCTGCGCCGGCGCATCGGCGGGCGGCGGGACGTGGTCTGGATCGACGAGTACGTTCGCGGCCGCGCGCGGCTCCGCGGGCTACTCGCCGCGGCGGACGCCTGGACGCTTCCCTCGCGGCGGGAGGGGTTCGCCGTGGCCCCGCTGGAGGCCATGGCGTGCGGGCTCCCCCTCGTGGCGGCGGACGTGGCCGGCGTGGGCGACGTCCTGGAGGGCGGCGAAGCCTCCGGCGGCCTGGTGGTGCCGCGCGGGGACGCGGCCGCGCTCGCCGCCGCCCTCGGCCGCCTGCTGGACGATCCGGCGCTCGCCCGCGGCCTGGGAGCGCGCGCCCGCGAGCGCGTGGAGCGCGGCTTCTCGCCCCGGGCGGTCGGCGCCCGGCTGCGGCGCGTCCTGCTGCGCGAGGAGACGGGCGGGGAATGACGATCCGGATCGCGCGCGGCGACCCACATCCCTCCAAACCCACGACCATGCTGCGACCCGACCAGAAGGTCTTCGGGGTGGGGCTGAGCAAGACGGGGACGTCGAGCCTGACGGAGGCGCTCGAGCGGCTTGGGCTTCGCTCCATCCACTACCCGCACGACGAGCGCACCTACGACGAGCTGCGCCGCGGCGACTACCGCCTGTCGATCCTGGACGAGTACCAGGCCGTCCTCGACATCCCCGTGGCGCCCTTCTACGCGCAGCTCGACGCCGCCTGGCCCGGCAGCAAGTTCATCCTGACCGTGCGCGAGCGCGAGGCGTGGCTCCGCTCCGCCGAGATGCACTGGCGCCTGCTGGTGCAGTGGTGGGAGAACTTCCCCGAGTTCAAGCGCTTCCACGAGTTCATCAGCGCCTGCACCTACGGCACCATCGGCTTCAGCCGCGAGCGCTTCGGCTTCGTCTACGACACGCACCTGCGCAACGTGCGGGAGCACTTCGCGGACCGCCCGGACGACTTCCTGGAGATGGACGTCTGCGGGGGCGAGGGATGGGAGCGCCTCTGCCCGTTCCTGGGGGTGGAGGCGCCCGGCGGCCCTTTCCCGCACGCGAACGAGTGGATGCACCGGCTGATGCAGGCGGCCGACGACGTGGAGCGCGTGATCCCCCGCGACGCGGCGTTCATCCTGGTGGACGAGCAGGGCTTCGGCGCCGACTTCGGCCTGCCGCGCCGGCGCCTCCCCTTCCTGGAGCGCGGCGGCGTCTACTGGGGCGCGCCCCCCGACGACGCCTCCGCCATCTGTGAGCTGGAGCGGATGCGGCGCGAGGCCGGCCCCGCGTTCATCGCCTTCGGGTGGCCCTCGTTCTGGTGGCTGGAGCACTACCCCCGCTTCGCCGCCCACCTGCGCGAGTGCTTCCCCTGCGTGCTGGAGAACGACCGCCTCGTCGTCTTCGACCTGCGGGGCTGAGCCGAGCTTGCGGCGAAGGGAGCTCCGCGGCACGCTCTTCCCCGGGGCAGGCGAACCCGGTGCCCCGGCGTCTGCGCCCCGTCACGCCCACGGCGACCGCAACGGACGGGTTCGCGATGATGCGCATCGACGACCTGATGGGCTGAATGCGCGATGCGGGCGATTGGTGGGGGCTGGGCGTAACTGCCATGGATTGACGTAGATCGTCGAGCCGCGGCTGCTCGGAAACGCGTAGTGGCTCGACAAGCACGAAAACCGCAGCGTTCCCGCAGCGCGTCGGAGGCGGATGCGTCTCCCGGGCAATGATGCGTCGATCCTTCTCCCGGCCTCGGAGTCTCCCTTGCCCTTCATCAGCCACCTGCGTGAGCGGCTCGTCACGGAAAAGGGGCTGCGCGACCTCTCCCGCGACGCCGGGCTCGCCCGCTTTCCGCTGTTCGGCGTCCGCGAGTCCCCCGTGTCGATGGACTTCGTGGCCTTTCACACGGCGGACCGCCTGACGGAGAGCCAGATCGTCTCCCTGCGCAACGAGTTCTTCGACGCGGTACAGCACGTCTCGCGCGAGCTCGGGCCGGGGCCGCGCGGCCGGAATCCGAACGGGCTCCTCTGCTTTCTTTTCGAGGAGGGGTGTCCCGAGTCGATGGCGCGCTTCATCCGGAAGCAGACGCGAATCTCGCATGGCGCCTCCACGGGCGCCGTCACGGTGCCGTGGGCGATCGACCTCGAGCATCGCCGCATCCACACGCACGAGAACCCCGTCTCCATCTTCCCGCCCGTGATCGTCGTGCCCCAGACCGTCTTCCCCGGGCTAGGGTGGCTGGAGTCGGTCCTCCGAGACCTGCCGGGCGGGCCATCCCCAGATGCGGCCAGCCGCCCGGGACCCGCCGTCCCCGCACCCCCGGTCCCGAGCCCGCCCGCCGATCGCGTCCGCATCCTTTTCCTGGGCGCGAACTCCGCCCGGGCTCCGCTGGACCTGGAGCGCGAGGTCAGCCTGATCCAGCGGGACCTCCGGATGGCGCGGGAGCGAGACGCCCTGGAGTTCCGACAGGTGGGGGCCGTCACCATCGACACGCTGATGCAGGCGATGCTCGACGAGTCTCCCACGATCGTCCATTTTTCCGGGCACGGCGAGACGCAGGGAATTCATCTGTGCGACGAGGCGGGGAACCCCCGACTGGTGACCGGCGAAGCTCTGGCCAGCCTGTTCGAGCTCTTTCGGGAGGCCGTGAGATGCGTGGTGCTGAACGCCTGCTGGTCCGAGGCGCAGGCGCGCGCCATCCGCCGCCACGTCCCGCACGTGATCGGGACGCGCGCCGACTTCCCGGACGAGGCGGGGCTGGCCTTCTCCACCGGGTTCTACAAGGCGATCGGGGCGGGGAGGGACGTCCCTTTCGCCTTCGAGGCGGGGAAGACCCGGGTCCACATGGAGGGGTGCGGCGGCGAGGATCTCTTCGTCCTGCTCTGAGGCGCGGCGGGGACGCAGGGTGCGAAATGTCCTGACGCGGTCCGTCCAACGGTGGATGGGAGGTCGCTCCCGGCCGCCGCGACCGTTCTGCGGCCGCCACCGCCGGAGGCAGCTGACGATGAACCAAGCGCTGGTCGCCGTCCTGGTCGTCGCGGGGACGGTCGCGGGCGTGCTCCTGGGCGCGCGGATCCAGGCCCGGAGGGACGCGCGAGGTACGATGATCGCGCCCGCCCGCGGGCGCGATCTGTGGGTCCCCGCCTCGCTCCTGGCGCTCTCCGTGGCGTTCGTCGGGGTGGTGATGTGGATCGCGATCGCGCTGCTGGGCCAGTGGCTGGACCGGGAACAGCTCTTCGTCCGCCGCCCGCTGGGAGAGGTGCGCGTCACGCGGAGCGCGAACGGGAGCGTGGTGGGGCCGTGGCGGGTTCCGCGCGGGTCCGCGGGCGCCCGCCTCCAGGTGGACCCGGCGCCGGGGGGCCGTCGGGGCGCGGACGGGGCCCTCCGCGTGTCCGTCGATCTCTTCCCCGGCGGCATGGCGGCGGTCCAGGTCTCCGGCGGGGATCTCCCCGACGGCGTCGACGTGGCGGCCGCGTGGGTGTACGTGGAGGATTCCGACGCCGCGAAAGCCGCCGGCCTCCACGCCCGTCTGGTCGGCCGGATGAACGCGGGGAGCAGCGGCAGCTTCTCCCTGGCCGGCGACCGGACTCCGCTGACGCCGGGCACGTGGACGGAGGTGGTCTGGGCCGGGAGCTACACCCTGGAGCTGTCGCCCGCGCTGGCGCGCGACTCGGCCATCGAGAAGCCGGTCCGCGCCTCGGAGCGGCTGACCTCCCTCGGCGTGCGCCTGGAGGCCGACGGGCCGTATCGGGGCTCCGTCTTCGTGGACGACCTGCGGTTGTACGCCGCGGAGGCTTCTCCCCTCCGGAGCCCACGCTGACATCGTCCGCGGCGGCCGCGCCATGGTGGGGTTTTCGGCGAAGCGGGTGGACGCGCTCGTCGGTTGAGCGGATCACGGCGATCGTGAGGCGCTTCGACCGGCGCATCTCACGAGGCGGGTTCGGCTGGCTGTCCGATGTCCGAAATCGTGCGCTCCTTGTTTCCTTGTTCGTCGCCGGTGCCTGGATGATATTGGGGTTGCCCGCCATGGCCGCCGGATCCGGCGGCCGCTTTCATCCAAACGGCCGGAATGCGAGGAGATGATGAAGAAGCTTGCGCTGGACATCGACACGCTGGTGGTGCAGTCGTTCGCCACGGACGACGGAGCGGTGCCGCGGCTCGGCACGGTGCACGGGCGTCAGAAGGGGAACACCGGGCCGCAGGACACGGACTGCTCGGCGGTGGACGCCTGTCCGTCGGCGCGCGGATGCAGCGAGGTGGTGGAGTGCCGGCCCACGGAGGGCACCAACTGCCCGTCGGCGGCGCTGGCGTGCCCGTCGTCGCGCGGGTGCAGCAAGGGGCCGGACTGCGACGCCTCCGCCGTGGATGCCTGTCCGTCGGCGCGGGGCTGCACGGAGATCGACTGCCCCGCGCCGGCGTGACGCACGGGCGATCGAGCGCGTGATGCACCAGGATCCCGTCCCGGCTCCGCTCCACGGACGCCGGGGCGGGATTTCGCTTGATCGTCATCCACACCCGATCCCGGATGATCGGTCGCCGTGGACGCGCCCGCGTGCATCTCCCCGGGCTGAACGCCCGAGGAGCACGCCTTCGTATTCCGGGTCAGCCGATCGTCCTCCGGAGCCGTTCGAGAAAGCTGGGCTTCCGCGCATGGCGCTCGCGCAGCGGGTGGAGGCGCGCTTCGAACTCCGGCGCGCGCCCGTCGCGAGCGGCGAGGTCGCGCAGGTCGGCCAGCAGCCCCACGGCTTCGGCGTAGGCGGCGGGGCGCTTGGAGGCGACGAGCTCGTCCACCTGTACCCACGTTTCCTCTTCCCGCGGCGCCAGCTGGTCCAGGTGCCGCTCGCGCGCCGCCGCAGCCTCCCGTTCGCGCCGCGCCCGCTGGCGCGCCTCGGCGTCGGCGCGGGCGCGGCGGCGCTCGTCGGCGGCCCGCTCCGCCGCCTCCAGCAGCGCCCTTGCGGTACGCGGCGCGAGGTCCGCCGCGGGGGAGGGCGCGCGGGTGGCGGCGAGGCGCTGCAGCAGCTCGGCCCGCACCTGCCGCTCGGCTCCTCCGGCGACCCGGGCCAGCAGCTCCACTCGCTCGGCATCGGGGAGCGACGCGATCCATCGCCGCGTCGCGTCCGCGTCGGGAGCCGTGTGGGGCGGGGGGCTGCGCTCCGCCGCCACCCGCACCAGGTCGGGATCGATCCGCAGGAAGTCGGAGAAGGCCTTCAGCGCGCCGGACACCGCGCCGAGGCCGGGGGGCACCGGCGGCTCCTCTTCCTCGTCGTCCACCTCTTCGGCCTGGACGCACAGCAGCCACGCCAGGTACAGCGCGCGGTGGTCTCCGCCGGCGATCTCGGCGCGCAGCGGAAGGATGGACGGGAGGCATTCGCTCCCGTCGTCGTCCCACGAGTCGCCGCTCTCGTCTTCCGAGCCGAAGGAGAGCACCACGAAATCGCCGTGCGCCCACGCCGAGGCGCCGTCGCCCCGGCAGTACCGCTGCGCGGTGGCCGCGTCCAGCGCGTCGGCGGGAAGGCGCAGCATCAGCTGGCGCGAGCCCCAGTTGGCCACGTAGAGGAACGCGTCGAAGTAGCGCTCCGTCCACCGCGCGGGTGAGCCCTTGAAGTCGCCCCAGTGGTAGCTGTTCACGAACCGGGTGGGGGTGATGCGGGCGCGGGTGGAGGCGGCGCGCAGCTCCCGCATCTCCTCGTCCGTCAGCGGCCGGTCCACCGCCTGGAACTCGTAGTACTGGTATTCGCTCATCGTTCGTCGCGTCGCGTTCATCCCCGCTCCCGCGCCATCCGGACCCGTGCGCGCGACGGGCGGGCGCGCTTCGGTTCCGGGCTGCGGGTCTCCCGGCCGTGCCGTGGGACGGGATCGGGAGATGGAGGGGCGGGCACGCCGATCGCGCCCGATGGCGCTGAAGATTCAGCGGCAATGGGAACGAAGTCAACACCTCGCGGGTCCGTTCCTCGATCGCTCCGATTTTTCCGCGTCGTACCAGGTGCGCGCGATCGATCTCGCCGATGTTCGGCGTCTCGTGCTCGCCCAGACCCTGGCAACTGCGTCATCGGGGGGATCTGGAGCGGGGGCCGGCTTCCACGCCGATCCTCCTGATGACGCAGTTTGCGATGCCTGGACGGGACGGATGCGGCGGGCGAACGCGGATCAACGGATCAACGGATCAACGGATCAACGGATCAACGGATCAACGGATCAACGGAAGGTGGGACCGAAGGGTGCCTTTCCGAAGAAGTTTCCATGCTCATCTCCGCCGAGGATTCCACGGCGGGACGCGGGCTTCTTCACCGCCGATCCGGTTCGTTTCCCCGGAACCCGCTCCGTGCATGCAGGACGCGGAAAAACGGCCGAGGCACGCGCCCGGCCGCTCTTCTTCGTCTCGATCGCCCGGCTGGCGGCGACGTTGCCGATGAACGCGAAACGGCCGGGAGCGCGTCCCGGCCGTTTTTCATCCGTGGGCCCTCCGTCTACTCCGTGACCGGACCGGGAAGGCAGGCGCGAAGCGCGTTGGTGCACTCGCAGACGGCCACGCAGCTGGCGTAGTTCGTCTGCCGGCGCGGGCAGGTGAGGTAGGTGTCGGGGAGGCACGGATTCGGGGCGCTGGCGGCCAGCGCCGCGTCCTCGCGTCCCCGCACCGTTCCGGTGATCGAGCGCGCCGCGCCGGTCTCGAACGAGTCCACGGCCAGCGTGTCCAGCTCCAGGCGGATCTTGCGCACGGGTCCTCCTGACGTGATGTGTGCTCCGGCGGCGGGCCGGTCCGTCCGACGCCGCGGGTTTCGTCGAGAGTAATGCGCCGTAACGTTGAGGGCAAGCGGCCGCGAGCATCCGCCCCAAACGAACGGGCGCTCGCCGTCACCGCATGTCGGCGATGAATCTGCCGTGGATGATCAGCCGCCCCCGGACCGATCGCCATTCGATCGATCAGCGACGGCCGTCACGCGACGGAGGAGGGACGGGGGAGGATCGGGATCCGCTCATGCGCGCGGTCTCAAGCAGAGCACGTGACGAGGCGGGGCGGGGATGGGAGGCGGGCGCCCCGGTGGAGCGTCCGCCGCCGATCCCCATCCTCCGTCCGTCAGGGGACCACGAGCGACGTGGTCGCGGGGATGCCCTGGCGGAACAGCGACGCCTCGGGGACCACGCGGTAGTAGTTGGTCGTCCCGGCCTGGATGGCCCGCCCCGTGTACTGCGTCCGGTTGGCGCCGGTGCTGACCACCGGCATCCAGGGCGCCGCCGTGCTGGTGCGCACCTGGATCAGGTAGGCCACCTCCCCGGCGACGTCCTGCCAGCTGAGCGTCACCTGTCCGTCCGCCGTCCGCGCGGCCGTCAGCCCGGCCGGCGCGGCCAGGGTGGACGTCCGCACCGCCGCGACGTTCGAGGCCGTGCACTCGCCCGCCGCGTTGCAGGCGCGCACCCGGTAGTCGAACGCCAGGGGGCCGTCGACCCCGAACCTGGAGTCGAACAGGAACCGCCCGGCGGGCGGCGTCGTGGAGAACGCCGTCCACGCCGTCTGCCCGGTCGTGCGCCGCTCCACCCGGAACTCCGTGGGGGGCACCGCCCCCGAGTACGTCCACGCTCCGTTGATCTCGAACCTGGCCGAGTCGTACACAACCGTCAGGACGGGCGCGGAGGGCGGTCCCGCGGCGAAGGTGCGGATGGGGCCGAGCACCGTCCCCGCCGAGTTGGAGGCCACCGCGCGGTAGTAGTACGTCTGCGCCAGGGGCACCGCGATCGTCGCGTCGAAGGCCACCGGCACCAGCCCCGAGCCCACCGCCTGCCCCGGCGTCTGCGACGCGCCCGCGAGCGCCGGGTCCGTACCCCACTGGAACCACGCCGTGGCCGGCAGCCCGCCCGGCGTCGCCACCCCGCGCACCCGTGCCGAGGTGGACGACAGGAGCTCGGCCGAACTGGTCCCCACCTCCAGGGTGCGCCCGGCTCCCGCCGTCAGCACCACCTCCGCGAACGCGCCCATCCGGAACGAGCGCACCTCGCCCGCGACCCGGTAGTGGTTGGGGACCCCCGCGGTGACGCGGTCGGTGGTGTAGGTGGTCGCGTTCTTCCCGGTGCTCACCAGCGGCTGCCAGGCTCCCGTGTCCCCCGCGCGCCACTGCACGGCGAATGCTTCCTCGCTGGGCAGGTCCTGCCACGCCAGCACCACGCGCCCGTCCTGGCCCTGGGTGGCCGTGAGCCCGCCGGGCGCGTCCAGCCCCTCCAGCGCCACGCGCACCTCGGCGGAGGCCGCGCACCCGTCCTGGGCGTTGCAGGCCAGCACCCGGTAGTCGTACTCGGCGTCCGCCGTCACGGGAAAGGTCGGGTCCACGAAGCGGCGGTCGAAGTAGTCGCGGCTGCTGGGAGCGAGGACGCCGGGCTGGATCTGCACCCACGAGGGCATCCCCACCCGGCGCCGCTGCACCCGGAAGGTGGCGGCCTGGGTCCCGTCGTGCGTCCAGCGGACGGCCACGTTGTGCGCGGCCGAGAGGCCGCCGCCGTTCAGGGCGACCGGGCTCGCCGAGAACACGGCCGTGACCCCGGTGGGGGCCGCGGGCACCGACGCGGCCGCGGTGAAGGTGCGGATCTCGCCGAAGCTGGCTCCGCCGGTGTTGCTCGCCGCCGCCCGGAAGTAGTAGACCGTCCCCGGGGCCACCTTGAGCGACTGGGTGACGAAGCGGAGCGCGACGTTGGAGGTGTAGAGATTCTGGACCGGCGTCTTCGCGGCCCCGGCCAGCGACGGGTCGGTGCCGTACTCGAACCAGTAGCTGTTGCCTCCCCCGTTCGGCCGGACGTAGGCGCTCAGGGTCGCGACGCTGTCCGACGGGAGGAGGGCGGCCTGCGTGAAGGCGCCGGGCCGGAGCCGGAGGGTGGCGAACTCGCCCGTCCGGAAGTCGGAGGTGAACACCGCCACCCGGTAGAAGTTGGGCTCGGAGAGCGAGAGGCTGTCGGTGACGAAGCCCGTCCGGTTGGCGCCGGTGGTCACCAGCGTCCTCCAGACCTGGCTCCCCTCCCTGCGCCACTGCACCAGGTAGCCCTGGTCGCCGGGGACGTCCTCCCACGCCAGCGTCACGCTCCGGGCGGTGGAGTCGATCCCCGGCCCCTGGGCCGTGAAGCCGGCGGGCGAGGGGAAGGGCGCCGTGGCGTACCTCGGCTCCTCGGGCGCCGCGCTCCGCCCGTTGCCCGGGGCGAGCGGCGCGGCCGAGTCGCACGACGCGAGGGCGGTGACGGCGGCGAGCGCCAGGGCGAGCGGGCGGGCGCGGAGGATCGGTCGCATGAAGGTCCTCGGGGCAGGATCGTCGAGGCGGTCGCGGGAGCCGCGGCCGGCCGGCGGGAAATGGGAGGATGAATATAGCGGGATCCAGGCGGAATCCCAAGCGTTCCCGCCCCATCCCCCGCGCTTTGCCGGATTCCGTAACCGGTTGCGGTTGCGGGCGATCCGACATCCAGACGTTCGTCCTGCCCCGCCGCTCCCCTGGGTTCCTCGCATGTCCCGGATGGGACGTTTCGCGACTTGCGTCCGCCGTGCGGTCCGGGCGCGGCGCGGGGGCATCTTTCGACGCGCGGGTGACCTCCACGAGGATTGATCCCCATCCGTCCATCCACGGATCCGCCGGCACATCGATCCCCGTCCGCCGATCCGCCGATCCGCCGATCCATCGATCCACTGGTCCATCGGTTCGACGATCGATCCCCATCTGATCCATCCACGGATCCGCCGGCTCATCGATCGATCCCCATCCGCCGATCCACCGATCCACCGATCCGCGGGTCCGTCGATTCGACGATCGATCGCCATCCGCCCATCGTCGGATCTGCCGGTTCATCGATCGATGCCCATCCGCCCATCCACCGATCCGTTCGTCCGGCGACTCATCCCCGTCGATCCACCTCCCCGCTGACCGGATCGGCGTGGCTCGCTCGCCGGGGGTAAGGAACGAAAACGGGCGCCCCGCCGGGGCGCCCGTTCGCGTGCGGAGCCAGGGGTCCGGCGGGGTCAGGGGACGGCGACCGACGTCTCCGAGAAGATTCCCGTGCGGAAGCCCGACGCCTCGCCGGCCACGCGGTAGTAGTTGACGACGCCCGGGGTGACGCTCCCGGTGGCGAGGCCGGTCACGTTGGGCCCGGTGGAGAGCACGTGCCGCCAGGGGCCGGCCGGGTCGGTGCGCCACTGGAGGAGGTAGTCGACCTCGCCGGTGATGTCCTGCCAGGAGACCTCCACCTGCCCGTTCGGCAGCGGCACGGCCTTGAAGCCGGCGGGCGCCGCCAGCGGCTGCGTCTGCACCGTCCTGACCACCGAGGCCGTGCATTCGTCCGCGGCGTTGCAGGCGTGCGCGCGGTAGTCGAACGAGCGCGCCGAGCTCGCCGGGAAGGGCGATTCGATCAGCATGCCCGGCGTCGTGGACGGCTGGGTCTGCACCAGCGTCCACGCCGTCTGGCCCGTGCTCCGCCGCTCGATCCGGAACTGCGTGGGGCTCCCCCCGCCGTCGTGCGTGGGGGTGACGAGGATCCGGTAGCCGGCCAGGTCGAAGGTGGCCGTCAGGCCGGGGGCGGTGGGCGGCCCGGCGTGGAAGCTCCGGATGGCCCCGCGCACCGTCCCCCGCGAGGTGGAGGCCGCCGCGCGGTAGTAGTAGGTCTGTCCGGACGCGACGGCCACCGTGTCGGCGAACGGGACGGCCGAGACGCCCGATCCCACCGGAGTCGCGGGCGTCGACGCCGCTCCGGCCAGCGACGGATCGGTCCCCCACTCGATCCAGGCCGTGGCGGGGAGCCCGTTGGGCGTCACGGTCCCGCCCAGGCTCGCCGAGGTGGCGGAGGGGAGGACCGAGGCGCCGGTCTCCACCTGCGCGACGCGCCCCGCGCCGGCGGCCACGGAGTCCTCGGAGAACGCGCCCCCGCGGAAGCTCTTCACCTCGCCCATCACCCGGTAGTGGTTGACCACCCCGGCGGTGACGCGGTCGGTGGTGTGGGTGGTGACGTTCGGGCTGGTGGTGAGCAGCGTCTGCCAGCTCCCCGTCTCGCCCGCGCGCCACTGCACGGAGAACGACTCCTCGCTGGGGAGGTCCCCCCAGGCCAGCGCCACCCGCCCGTCGGCCGCCCGCGTCGCCGAGAAGCCGGCCGGCGCGGGAAGCCCCTGGACGGCCACCCGCACCTCGGCCGACGGGGCGCACCATCCCCGGGCGTTGCAGGCCAGGACGCGGTAGTCGTATTCGCGGTTCGACGTCACGGGGAACCCCTGGTCCACGTAGCCGCGCGCTCCCACGAACGACCCGACGGCCTCCACCCACCCGGCGGCGCCCGCCAGCCGGCGCTGCACCCGGAAGGCCTGGACATCGTTCCCGTCGTGCGTCCACTGGACGAAGACGTGGTGCGCCGCCGAGTACGCGCCGCTCGGGAGCTGCCGGGGAGCCGCCGAGAACTGGGCCGCCACCCCCGCGGGGGCGTCGGGCGCGCCCGCGTTGAAGCGCAGGATCTCCCCGTGCGCCGTTCCCCCGGCGTTGGTGGCGACGGCGCGGAAGTAGTAGGTGGTCCCGGGGACCACCGTGACGCGCTCGGCGACCACCGCCCGTCTCTCCGACGCCGCCACCTCCCGGACGGGGGTGCGCGCGGCGCCGGCCAGGAGCGAGTCGGTGCCCCACTCGAACCAGTAGGTGACGGGGGTGACGTAGTTGTACAGGGTGGCCCGCAGGTCCTCGGCGCCCTCCGCGAACGGATACGCCGGCACCGTGACGATGCGCGGCTCCAGCAGCGTGGTGGAGAACTCGCCGGCCCGGAAGTCGGCGGTGAAGACCGCGATCCGGTAGTAGTTGGGCTGGGTGGGCGACAGGCTGTCGGTGCCGAACGTGGTCCGGTTGGCGCCGGTGCTCACCAGCGAGATCCAGGCGCCGGTCTCGCCCTTCCGCCACTGCACCAGGTACCCCTCGTCCCCCGGCACGTCCTCCCAGCTCAGGACGACGGACGGGCCGGAGCTTCCGGTGGGCCTGGCCGCGAAGCCCGCGGGCGCGGGGAAGGGCGCCGTGGCCAGCACCGCACCGTCGGGCGGGGCGTGGTCCGAGGACAGCGGCGCGGCCGAATCGCACGACGCGAGGGTGGCGAAGGCGGCGAGCGCCAGGGCGAGGCTGCGGATCGTCTGCACGGACATTCTCCGGAAGATGAATATCGGTCGATGAATCGCCGTCGATGCGCCGCGGCGGCCGTCACGAAGCGGGGAGGGATCTCGCGCCGCCGGCTGATCTCCGGCGGTGCTCCTCCGGGAGATGGGGGGCGGCCGACGGATCGCCGCCGATGGAGGGCAGCGGCGGTCACGCGGCGGGGCGGGGGATCGGGATCTCACCGCGGGAAAGGAGGATCTCCGTCGCGGTCCGCTGGAGATCGGGAGCGGGCGCCCGGGTGGGGATGGGGGCGAACGGCCGGGCGCGGAGGATCGGTCGCACGGAGGTCCTCGGGGGAGATCGTCGAGACGATCGCGGGAGCGGCGGCCGGCCGGCGGGAAATGGAAGGATGAATATAGCGGGATTCCGCGGAAATCAAAACGTCTTCGCCTTGCCGGCGCACTTCGCCAAATTCCTCAACCGCTTGGGGTTGCTGGCGATTCGCCCATCCGAACGCCTCCCTCGCTCCCGCCGCTCCTCTGAGTTCCTCGCATGCCGGGGCAGGCGTTTCGCGACTGGAATCCACCACGCCTTCCGGGTGTCGCGCGAGCATCTTCCGACGCACCGGCCGCCGGTCGAGCCCTCCACCGCCGATTCCGCGCGGCACGTCCGTACGTCTCCCGCCCGATCTCGATCCACCGATCGATCCCCATCCGCCGATTCCCATTCGTCGATCCGTCGATCCGCTCATCCACCGATTCCGCCGATCCGTCGATCCGTCGATCCGTCGATCCGCTCATCCAACGATTCCGTCGATCCGTCGATCCGTCGATCCGTCGACCCATCGATTCCGCCGATCCGCCGATCCGCCGATCCGTCGATTCCGCCCATCCATCGACCATCACCATCTCCATCGATCGATCCGCCTTCCCGCTTGCCGGATTGGTGTGCTCCGCTCGCGGGCGGGAAACGGAACGGGCGCCCGGAGGGGGCGCCCGTTCGCGAGTGGAGCATGGTCCCGCCTCGCGTCAGGTCACGGGACGACCAGCGAGGTCTCCGAGAAGAGGCCCGCGCGGAACTGGTACACCTCGCCGGCGACGCGGTAGTAGTTGGTGGCGCCGGGAGTGACGCTGGAGGTGGTGTACGACGTCCTGCTGGCCCCGGTGCTGACCAGCTGCTTCCAGGGGGCGGCCGGGTCCGCGCGCCACTGCACCACGAAGGCCGACTCGCCGGTGATGTCCTGCCACGAGACCGTCACCTGCCCGTTCGCCAGCCTCGTGGCGGTGAGCCCGGCCGGCGGCGCCAGCGGCTGCGTCTGCATGGTGGCGGACACCCAGGCCGAGCACTCGGCCGCGGCGTTGCAGGCGCGCACGCGGTAGTCGAACGAGCGCGCCGCGTTCGCCGGGAAGGCCAGGTCCCGGTCCGCGTAGGTGAACGGCCCCGCCGCGCCCGTCACCAGGGTCCACTCCGTCTGCCCCGTGGGGCGCCGCTCCAGCCGGAACTGCGTCGGCGTCCCCGCGCCGTCGTGCGTCACCGTGATGAAGGGCCGGTAGTTGGGGAGGTCGAAGACGGCCGTCAGGCCGGGCGCCGAGGGCGGGCCGGCGTGGAAGCTCTTGATCGCCCCGCGGAGCGTTCCCAGCGAATTGGACGCCGCCGCGCGGTAGTAGTAGGTCTGCCCGGGGGTGACCGCCACCGTGTCGCTGAAGGTCACGGCCGAGACCCCCGCGCCCACCGGGGAGGCCGCCGTGGCCGACGCGCCGGCGAGCGAGGGATCGGTCCCCCACTCGATCCAGGCCGTGGCGGGGAGCCCGTTGGGCGTCACGACGCCGCTCATGGCGGCCGTGGTGCCGGAGGGAAGGGTGAAGCTCCCCGTCTGCAGCTGCATGCTGCGCCCCGCGCCGGCCGCCACCGAGGCCTCGGAGTACGCGCCCGCGCGGAAGCTCTTCACCTCGCCCGCCACGCGGTAGTAGTTGGTCACCCCGGCGGTCACCCGGTCGGTGGTGTACGAGGTCACGTTCGCCCCGGTGGAGACCAGCGCCTGCCAGCTCCCCGTCTCGCCCGCGCGCCACTGCACGAAGAACGACTGCTCGCTGGCGAGGTCCTGCCAGGCCAGCACCACCCGCCCGTCGGGCGCCCGCGTGGCCGAGAAGCCGGCGGGGGCGGGGAGCCCCTGCGTGGCCACCCGCACCTCGGCCGAGGTGGCGCACTGCGCGCGGGCGTTGCAGGCCAGCACCCGGTAGTCGTACTCGCGGTTGGACGTCACGGGGAATCCCTCGTCCACGCGGCTCCGCGTCTGGGACTCGCCGGGGACCTCCACCCAGCCGGTGGTGCCCACCTGCCGGCGCTCCACGCGGAACCGGGTGACGTCGTTCCCGTCGTGCGTCCACTGGACGAACACGTGGTGCGCGGCCGAGTACGTGCTGTAGGGGCCGATCAGCCGCGGGGCCAGCGAGAACGCGGCCGTGACGCCCGTGGGGGTGTCGGGCGCGCCCGCGTTGAAGCGCCGGACCACGCCGCGGAACGTTCCGCCGGCGTTGCTGGCGACGGGGCGGAAGTAGTACGTGGTCCCGGGAACCACCGCGACGCGCTCGGTGACGTATGCGCTCGTCGCACCCACCGACCGCACGGGGGTCTGCGCGGCGCCGGCCAGGAGCGAGTCGGCGCCCCACTCGAACCAGTAGGTGGCGGCGCTCCCGTAGGTGGTCAGGAGCGCCTTCAGGTCGGCGAGGCTGTCGGCGGCCAGCGTGGCCGGCTGCGTGGCCACGCGCGGCCCCAGCAGCACGGTCGAGAAGGCGCCGACCCGGAAGTCGCTGGTGGTCACCGCCACCCGGTAGTAGTTGGGGAGGGCGCCGGAGACGCTGTCGGTGGCGTAGGTGGTCCGGTTGGCGCCGGTGCTCACCAGCGCCTTCCAGGTGCCGGTCTCGCCCTTTCGCCACTGCACCAGGTACCCTTCGTCGCCCGGGACGTCCTCCCAGCTCAGCACGACGGCGGGGCCCAGGTTCCCCGTGGCCGTCGCGGTGAAGTTGGCGGGGGCGGGGAAGGGCGCGGAGGCCAGCCTCGCCCCGTCGGGCGGGAGGAGGTCGGAGTCCAGCGGCTGCGACGAGTCGCACGACGCGAGGGTGGCCAGGGCGGCGAGCGCCAGGGCGAGCGGGCGGGCGCGGCGGATCGGTCGCATGAAGGTCCTCGGGGCGGGATCGACGGGGCAGTCGCGGGGAGCCGCGGCCGGCCGGCGGGAAAGGAAGGGCCAATATAGCGGAATCCGGCCGGAAACCCAAGCGTTTTCGCCGGCTCGCCAGACTCCGTAACTGACTGTGGCCGCAATGACCTGACGATCGAGACGCTCGTTTCGCTCGTCCGCTCCCCTGGGTTCTTCGCATGCCCGGGATGGGACGTTTCGCGACTTGCATCCATGGGCTCCGACGGCGGCGCGGGGGATCTTCCGGCACGGCCGGGGGCGGTCCCCGGGCCGTGTCGCATGCCGCAGGTGGCCCCCTCCTGACCGCTTCGGGCGGTCTGTCCTCCCCCGTTCCGGGAGAGGTTCGGTGGTGGCCGGCCGGCTTCGGATCTCCACGCCGATCGAGCCCTCCACCGCGGATCCCGCCCGGCGCGGCCATGCGTCTCCCCGCCCGATCGCCATCCGCAGATCGATGCCCATCCATCCGCCGATTCACCCATCTACCCATCTGCCCATCTGCCCATCCGCCGATCCGTCGATCCGTCGATCCGTCGATCCGTCGATCCGTCGATCCGTCGATTCGTCGATCCGCCGATCCGCCGATCCGCCGATCGATTCCCATCCATCCGCAGATCCGCCCATCCACTGATGCATCGATCCGTCGAGGATCTCCACCTCCATCGGTCGATCCATCACCCGCTGCCGAATCCGTGTGATTTCGCTCGCTGGGGGAAAACGGAACGGGCGCCCGGAGAGGGCGCCCGTTCGCGGATGGAGCACGGTCCCGCCCGTCAGCTCACGGGGCGACGGCGGCCGGCTGGGTGAAGGCGCCCAGGCGGAAGCCCGAGGCCTCGCCGGCCACGCGGTAGTAGTTGGTGACGCCGGGTGTGAAGCTGGACGTGGTGTGCTGCGTCCGGTTGACCCCGGTGGTGACCAGGTTCTTCCACGCACCGTTGGGGTCGGTGCGCCACTGGACGAGGAACGCGGCCTCGCCGGTGATGTCCTGCCACGACACGGTCACCGTGCCGTCCGCGTTCCGGACCGCCGCGATCCCGGCCGGCGTGGCCAGCGGCTGCGTCTGCGCCTGCGTCACCCCCGACGGCGTGCACTCGGCCGCGGCGTTGCACGACACCACGCGGTAGTCGTACGCCCGCGCCGCGGTGGCGGGGAAGGCGGTGTCGAAGTAGCCGCGCGCGCTCCCCGGCTGCGTGGAGACGTCCGTCCACGCCGTCTGCCCTGTGGTGCGCCGCTGCACGCGGAAGGAGGTGGGGGCGCCCGCGCCGGAGTGCGTCCACGAGACCGCGACCCGGTAGGCGGCCAGGTCGAACGCCGCCGAGGGGACCGCCGCCGCGGGCGGCTGCGAGCCGATGCTCCGGGTGGCGCCGTACACCGTCCCCTGCGAGTTGGAGGCCGCGAGGCGGTAGTAGTAGATCTGCCCGGCGGGGAGGGTGATCGGGGTCGTCAGGGTCACCGGCGACATCCCGGCGCCCACGTCCGCCGCGGTGCTCCGCGACGCGCCGGCGAACGCCGGGTCCGTCCCCCACTCCAGCCACGCCGTGGCCGCCAGCCCGTTCGGCGTCACCGTCCCCGACAGCGTCACGGCGGTGGAGGAGGTGAAGGTGGCCCCGCCGGTCTGCGCCTGCAGGCTGAGCCCCGCCCCCGGCGCGAGCGAGGTTTGCGCGAAGATCCCCACGCGGAGAAGGGGCACCTGGCCCGCCACCCGATAGTAGTTCGTCACCCCCGCCGTCACCCGGTCGGTGAGGAACGCATACTGGCCGTCCGAGGCGTTGAAGAGCGTCTGCCAGCTCCCCGTCTCCCCCGCGCGCCATTGGACCAGGTAGCCCTGGTCGTCCAACACGTCCTGCCAGCGCAGCAGCACTTTCCCGTCCTGCGTGCGCTCGGCGGTGAAGCCGCCGGGGGCGGGGAGCACCTCGGTGGTCACGCGCACCGGCGTCGACGGCGTGCAGTTGCCCGCCACGTCGCACGCGAGAACCCGGTAGTCGAACTGGAGCTCCGACGTCAGGGGGAACGAGTCGTCGAGGAATCCGCTCCCGGGCTGGATGTATTCGGAGGCGAGGAGCTGCACCCAGCTCTCCGTGCCCACCAGCCGCCGCTGCAGGCGGTAGGAGAACAGGTAGCGGCCGTCGTGCTTCCACTCGGTCATGACGTAGTACGCCGCCTCCGAATAGGGCTTCTGGCTCCCGTACGTGGGATAGGGCACGGTGCTGAAGTAGGCGGTTAGCACGGGAGGGGAGGGCAGCCCGGGCAGGTAGCTCGCGATCGCCCCGCGCACGGTCCCGGCGGCGCTCGAGGCGACGATCCGGTAGTAGGAGCGCGTTCCGTTGATCGCCGGGATCTGGGCTTCGTACCGGCCGCTGCCGACCTGGGCCGGGACCTGCGCGGCCCCGGCCAGGAGCGAGTCGGTGCTCCACTCGAACCAGACGGTGACCGCCAGGCCGACGGCCACCACAGATCCCGTCACCAGCGTCGTGGAGTCGCTGGCGACCTGGGCCGCGCCGGTGGTCACCTCCTGCGCCAGCGTGTCGGTGGAGAACGGACCGACGCGCCAGTCGGCGGTCATGGCCGCGACGCGGTACACGTTGGGAGCCGCGTGGGAGATACTGTCGGTGGTGTAGGCGGTCCGGTCGCGCCCGGTGCTCACCAGGCTCCGCCACGGGCCGTCTCCCGCGCGCCACTGCACCAGGTACATGTCCTCGCCCGCGCCGTCCTGCCAGGTCATGTCCACCTTCCCGCTGGTCTTGTTGCGCGTCGCCGAGAACCCCGCGGGCGCCGCGAGCGCGGCCCCGGTGGTGAACCGGATCTCGTCGGGCGGGGCCAGGGGCGCCGCCGAGTCGCACGACGCGAGCGTGGCGAAGGCGGCGAGCGCCAGGGCGAACGGGCGGGCGCGGAGCATCCGGTTCATGAAGGTCCTCGGGATGGTGACGATGACGGCGGCGGGAAGCCGCGGCCGACTGGCGGGAAAAGGAAGCGCCAATATAGCGGATTTCGATCGAAAATCAAAGCGTTTTCGGCTCGCCCGCGCCCGGCTCCAGATTCCGCAAGTGACTACAGGTTAAGGTGATACGTCCATTTGAACGCAGGTCCCGTTTCCTCCGCTCCTCTTGATCTTTCGCATGCCCGAGATGGGACGTTTCGCGAACTGGATCCGCCCCGCGTCCCGGGCGGCGGTCCTCTTTCGGCGCGGGCGGGCGTTCTCATCGAAGACCGGGCCACCCCCGCCGCCGATTCCATGCGCAACGATCATCCGTCTTCCGCGCGATCCGCATCCATTCGCCTCGCGGGCTTCGCGGCGGCGCTCCTGCTCGCCCGCGCCGCGCCGCTCCACGCGCAGCCGGCGCGCCGCCCGGCGCCGGACCTCGAGAGCATCGTCGTGCGGGTCACGGGCTCGTCCTCGCCGGCGAGCTGGAAGGTGCCCTCCGACGCGTACCTGCGCGAGCGCAAGGAGATGGTGGCGGAGCTGCAAATCAGCCGCGAGCGGTGGGCGCGGGGGCGGCCGGCGGCGTACGCCTTCCGCTTCGGCCCTCCCTGCCTGCGGACGCCGGACTGCGGCCACCCGGGGGTGAAGGTGGCGGTTCCCGGTGATCGGCCGCGCGCGGGGACGCGGGACGCGCCGGCTTCGATGGAGGACGTGTTCGCGCTCCTGGAGCACGCGCTGCGGAGCGACGACTACCGCGTGTCCCGCGTGCGCTACCATCCGCGGCTGGGCTATCCGCTCCGCTGGAAGGAAGATGCGGCGCTCCCCATCAGCGGCGGGCGGAACGTGCGCTGGGTGCGAGGGTTCCGCGCGGTCTCGCCGCCCGACGGACCTCCGGCGCGGCGGGGGAAGCGATGAAGGGGGCGGGCATCGGTTCCGGGGGGGCCGGACGAGGCGACGGGCATCCGGCACCCATGATGACCGCGGGGCGGATCGATCGATCCGCCCCGCGGCTCTGCATGCGGCTTCCGTCGTGCCGCCGATCCCCGGAGGCGCGGGAGATCGTCGATCGCGCGGGCTGCCTCCCGCCCGCGCCCGACCCGAGTCGTCGGAGGATCACGCCACCTGGGTCATCTCCAGCTCCTCGTCGGCATCCTCGCTCACCACCAGGGTGTCGATCGGGATCAGGCGCTGCGCCTCGGCCGCCGGGAGCTCCTGGACCTTGCGGAGCTTGCGCTCGATGGCCCGGGTGCGCACGCCGGCGTCGTGCATGGTGTTGCTGGCCTCCTGCAGCTTCTTCTGCACCTTGTCCAGCACCTTCCCGAACTTCCCGAACTCCGTCTTGACGGCCCCCAGCACCTCCCACACCTCGCTGGACCGCTGCTGGATGGCGAGCGTCTTGAACCCCATCTGCAGGCTGTTCAGGATGGCCCAGAGCGTGGTGGGGCCGGCCACCACCACGCGGCACTCCCGCTGGATGGTGTCCAGGAGCCCGGACCGGCGCACCACCTCGGCGTACAGCCCCTCCGTCGGCAGGAACATGACGGCGAAGTCCGTGGTCTGCGGCGGGTTCAGGTACTTGGTGCAGATCTCCTTCGCGCTCTGGCGGATGCGCTGCTCCAGCTGCCTCCCCGCCGCCTCCATCCCCGCCACGTCGCCCGCCTCCTGCGCGTCCACCAGCCGCTGGTAGTCCTCCACCGGGAACTTGGCGTCGATGGGGAGCCAGACCGGCCCCAGGTCGTGCCCGGGAAGGCGGATGGCGAACTCCACGTGCGCGCCGTTGAACTCGTTGGTCACCACGTTGGTCGCGTAGTGCTCGCGGGGGAGCACCTGCTCCAGCAAATTCCCCAGCTGCACCTCGCCCCAGGTCCCGCGCACCTTCACGTTGGAGAGCACCTTCTTCAGGTCGCCCACGCCGCTGGCCAGCGTCTGCATCTCGCCCAGGCCGCGGTGCACCTGCTCCAGCCGCTCGCTCACCGTGCGGAAGCTTTCCCCCAGCCGCTGCTCCAGCACGCCCTGGAGCTTCTCGTCCACGGTCTGCCGCACCTGCTCCAGCTTGGCCGCGTTGTCCTCCCGGATCCGGTCCAGCCGCCCCTCCACCGAGAGCCTCAGCCGGTCCATCTGCTCGCCGCTGGCCGTGGTGAGCGCGCCGATCTGCGTGGAGAAGCCGTCCATCTGCAGCTTCTGCGCGGCGGAGATCTCGCCCAGCGTCCGCACCACCGAGTCGTTGAACCCCTTGAGCGTGCTCCCCACCTCCTCGCGGAGCTGGCCGGCGCCGCCCTGCTGCGCCTCGGTCATCTGCGCCAGCGCGCCCAGCACGTTCCCCAGCTGCTCCTGCTGCGACGTGGACAGCGTCCCCAGGTGCTGGAACACGGTGTCGCCCATCCCCTTCACCGACCCGGCGACCTCCGCGCGCAGCCGGGCCGCCTCGCTCCCGGCTTCCTCGCGCGAGAGCGCCAGCTGCTCGCGGAGGGCGCGCTCGGTGCGCTCCTGCCCCTTGTCGACGCCGTCCAGGCGGGCCGCCAGCAGCTTCACCTCCTCGCCGCCGCCGTCCTTGCGGCGCAGCAGGGCGACCAGGAGCACCACGCAGGCGATCAGGAGCGCGATGATGACGTAGAGGAGCAGCGGGTTCGGCATTGCGGGATCTGGTGTCGGAAGAGGCCGCGGAGCGTGGGCGGAGCCGGGAAAGACAATCGGAATGAAACCGGAACAATCGGACGATACCGGAAGGGACGTTTTGTGGCCCTGAAGCTACCATCGGTACCATCGTCCAACTACTGAAGAGAAGCCGAATGGTGTACCGCTCGCCCCAAGGAGGATTGTGGAGGCCGCAGTCCGCGAAGGCGGACTTTGTGCCTTTGTAGCCCCCGGTTTCAACCGGGCGGTAGGATCATCCTCAACCGGCCGGTGCGATCATCCACAACCGGCGGTGGGATCATCCACAACCGGCGGTGGGATCATCCTCAACCGGGCGGTGGGATCATCCACAACCGCGGCGTGGGATCATCGGCCCGGCGGGATGCGTCGGGATCGAAGACCGGGGATGATTCGGCGGATGAAACAAACGACGGTCTCCGGCCGTTGATCAGGAGGCGTCGACCGCGCATGTCCGGCGATTGAAAGCCGGAGGCGGCGCGACGCGGCAGATGGACGGACAGAAAGCAGACCCATGACGACCGTGACGGCCGCCCGCTGGGAGTACGTGACCCTCAAGATCGACGTCGACCGGTTCATCCGCGGCCCCGCCATCGACGTGAAGGACATCAGCCACCACCTGAACCACTTCGGCGGCGAGGGGTGGGAGCTGGTCTCCATGATCGACGTCAACGCCGGCGAAGGCCGCACCTGCGACCTCGTCGCTGTCTTCAAGCGCCCCGCCATGAACTGATTCGACGGACTGGGGGGCGATGGATTCACAAGACGAGATCGGCCGGGGCCAAGCGCCCCGGCCGATTTATTAGTACCACCCCGACAACTGCACATAGCAACGGTCTTCCATATCACTTCCATCCGGCGCCCACCATCGGGCAAGGGAAACCCGGATCAGGGTACCCGCCGGTATGACCGGTATTGCTCCTTCTGTACCAACGTACTTGAAGCGACGGTCGTGGTAGCCGACCACGTAGTGGTAGTAGGGGCTTCCATTTTCAAACCTGAGTTGCAGGTCTACATCTGCGATCCAGAAGCCAGTGCTTATTGCGGGAAGTCCGCGGTTCTGGGCAACGTACCCGCTCCCATTCGATGTCCACCCGAGTAGCCCATCATATAGCACGGTAGGAGAACCATGCCAGATCGGAGCTCGTTGACGGAGAATCTCACCAGTGTCAGTTCTCCGCCCAAGATACTCTCGGCCTGTGACGATTACATCTTCAATGTGTGGCGGAGTAATGTCTTGGCGAGGATGAAAATCAAGGTCCCAAACGCCCCCAACTTGGAACGGAGTATTCTGTGGATGACAGTCGCTGCCAGGCATCAACAGCCTCACGCTTCGATTGTCTAACGTCCATCCGCCAATGCAATAACCTCCGGCCATCACTGTCTTGGATACAATGAGAGTTCGCATGGTGTGAGGTGCTCCACGGTGATTCCCAAGTCTCGGATCAAGCGGTTTGCGATCAGAGAACGGTGACACGCTTCCGGCTCGCGTTCTACACAGAAGAGGACAACAGCTTTCGCACCTTCTGCAACCTGGGTTAGGAAACCCTCCGAATCGAAGTTAGCCAAATTGCTAACCGTATAAGCCTCAACGAATGTGGCCGAAAGGGCTACACGAGAGCGTTTAGATTCTCGATTGTCCCGGTCAGCTTCCTTTTGTCGGGTACGGATAGCCGGATCAGGTGCCAATTCCTTATGATGGACGTACCGAATCCCAAACTGAGCCAATCGCTCTTGTAGTCTTTCACTGTTAACGAAGGCGTATTGTTTTCCTCTCACACCGCGCCGCATCCTCACATCACAAAAAACATCTACCCCAGAGTCGAGAAGAGTCGCGAAGAAACTTTCCTCGTCAAACCCGTAAACTCCGATGGTCAACACACGTGGCCACTTCTTCTTACTCGGCAATGGAGTCGGTTTGGGGACGCTATATTGCTTTCGTGAAGTGTACGACCATCCATTATCAAACATAACACGTTGGGGCTCAGCCAGCGTGATCACGTGATCTTGGCTTTTTAACCTGCCGTTTTCATCGATGTGTGTTACCTCAATACCGAGATCTGTTAACGTTTCTCCTATGAGTTTGGCACGGTGACATTCGTGTGGTTTACCCTCACTACACATTAACACGACGCGAAATCCTCTTTCGTAAGCTGTCTTGATCCGATCGATACCGTCAAGATAGAAGCTTTTCCGAGCAACCACTCCGTAATCAACTCGTCCATCGCGATAGCACTCTGGATCGCTGGGGCGCCCACCTAGGCTGTCTCCCATGTAGACATACCGTACCCCCCGGTCCCGGAGGAGGGTCTGCAGGCGTTCTCTCACGAAGTCCAGATTGAAGCGCGAATATGGGCTTGAGCGGACATCAATCAAATATTCGACTCGCTGCTGGCTGAGCAGAGTCGAAACTTCGTCAAAAGTTCGGCTCCCGTAGCCGATTGTGAGAATAGGCGTCCGATCCATCCTTATTGTGCGCAGAAGATCATGGTCTGAGGCTCTTTTTAATAATGGTTGTTTTCAGCCAACGTCGGTAGCCCCAATACCGATGAATCCAGCCGAGTGTACCAACTGAGTCGGCCGGGACAAGTGCCCCAGTTGATCTTCCCTATGCGATTGTGGCGCGATTCACCGAATGATTCTGATCCTGCCAGACCTTGATCTGGATCGTGCCGGCGCTAATCCGCCGGGGGGCGGGCGAGTTCGGTGGTTTCGCGGAACAGGCTGTAGTGGTCGCCCCAGAGGCGGGCGACGGGGCGGAGGGCGGCGGTGTCGGCGAAGTGGGTGCCGGGGACCAGCGGCACCTCGTCGGCCAGGCGCACGCGCAGCACCTCGCCGATCAGCAGCGTGTTGGGCGATCCCTCCAGCTCCACCTCCTTGAAGAGCCGGCACTCCAGCACCGCCGGGCAGACGGCCACGTACGGCGCCCCCACCGACTCCGCCCACGCCGCCTCCAGCCCCGCGCGCTCGAACTCGTTGATCTCCGGCCCGTACTCGCCCGCCGTCTCGTTCATCTCCCGCAGCAGCGCCTCGGTGGCCACGTTCACGCAGAAGGTGCCCGTCTCGCGGATGTTGCGCAGCGAATCCTTCGGCTCGCCGCGGCGGCTGCCGATGGAGACGGAGACCAGGAACGGCGTGGCCGAGACGGCGGCGAAGTAGCTGAACGGCGCCAGGTTGGGCCGCCCGTCCGCCGAGCGCGTGGAGATCCACGCCACCGGGCGCGGCGCCACCAGCGAGGTCAGCAGCTGGTAGCGCTCGCGCGGCCCGAGGGCGGTGGTGTCGAAGATCATCCGGCGGGGGAGGTGCGGATCACGAGGCGGCACCCGCGATCGCGCTCTCGATCCAGCTCCGCGCGTCGGTGGCCTCCTCGGGGGAGATGCCGTGGCCGATCTCGTAGTCGAACGCGGAGAGGTCGGCGCCCGCGGCCCGCAGGGCGGCGCGGCCCTCCACGGCCAGCGAGAACGGGATGGACGGATCCATCGTCCCGTGGCCCCAGAAGAAGCGCGTCCCGCGCACGGAGTCCGGCGTGGCGCGGACGGTGGGGTGGTCGGCCAGGAAGCCGCTGAAGTTCATCACCAGCGGCGCGGCGCCGGGGTTCCGGAGGGCGTACGCCACCGACATCGTCCCGCCCTGCGAGAAGCCGCCCAGCACCAGCGGCCCGGGGCGCACCGGGAGCCGCCCGCGGATCTCCTCCAGGAACTCGCCGAGCGCCTCCTGCCCCTCGTCGAAGCTCCGGGGCTCGGGGACGTTGCGGCCCATGAAGCGGTACCACGCCCACCCGGGGCCGTATCCCCACGGCGCGCCCGGGTGCGGCGCCTCGGGGGTGACCACGATGGCGCCGGGCGCGATGTGCGGCGCCAGCCCCAGCAGGTCGTGGCGGTCGCTCCCGCGGCCGTGGAGGAGCACCACCAGCGGCGCGCCGTCCTTGACCCCGTCCGGTACCCCCTGCTCGTACTTCAGCATCGTCCCGCTCCTCTCACCCGTTCCGGGGCTTCGGCCGCGTCTCGCCCGTGGCGCGGTCGTAGTCCACGATGTTCTCCCACTCGCCGGCGTCCGAGCGCGCCACCACGGCCACCACGGGCTCGGTGTCGCTCAGGTTGAAGACCTCGTGCGGGACGCCCGGCTCGATGAAGATGAAGTCGCCCGCCGCGTTGTCCACGGAGTGGCGCAGGTTGGGCCCGTACTCGTGCCGCACGCGGCCTTCCAGGATGTACAGCATCACCTCGAAGTCCACGTGCACGTGCGCGTACGCCACCCCGCCCGGCGGGATGGTGGCCACGTTCATCGACAGCTTCCGTGCGCCCACGTTCGCGCCCGAGAGTCCGGTCTTATACCGGATGTTGTTCCACTCGCGGTGCACGCCGCTCCCCCGGACCACCAGGATCCCGTCGTGCCCCTCCGCGCCGGCCGCTTCGTCGCTCATGTCGTCATCGGTAGATCAAGAACGATGGACGGCGGTGGATCGATCCCCATCCCGCTGTCCCCTGTAACCTGTCCCCTGTCCCCTTCGGTTCTCCTACTCCGCCGTCGCCTCGCCTCTCCCCCCCACGCGGCTCTCCAGCACGCCGCGGTCGATGGCGGTGATGCCCAGGACGATGAACAGCAGCGCCAGGACCACGCCGATCAGCCCCAGCGAGTGCGCGCGGCGGCCGTCGGCCTGCTTGCGGGCGGTGACGCTCAGGCCGTGCGCGGCCACGGCGGCCAGCAGCATCATCACGATGTGGCCCATCAGCGACGGGTAGAAGCGCCCCATGGCCACCATGGCGATCCCCAGCAGGATCTGCACGTCCAGCAGGCCGGTGAACACGGCCAGGGAAATGCGCGACGGGCGCCCCCACGGACGGCGCGAGAGGAAGCCGGTGAGCATCACCCCGGCGGCCACCAGGGCGGCCAGGAGCACCAGGTAGCGCAGGCCGGAGTGGGCGGCGAAGAGAAAGTTCATCGTCGGGATCTGGATGGCGGGCGGCGGACGCGGCGCGCGGCGACGTCCGCCGGGCGCTCCCGCCGACAATGTAGCGCCCCGCGCACCCCCCACAATGCCGCGCGAACGATCTTGCAGCGTTTCGCGCGCGGACCTCGTCTCCTGTAGCATGAAGATGATGAGCCCCCATCCCGCCCCCCGCCGCGGCGTCCCGCCCGCCCCCGAGCCCGACGACGCGCTGGTCCTCCGCGCCCGCGCCGGCGACGCCCATGCCTTCGCCGCGCTGGTGCGGCGGTGGCAGGGCGCCGCGTACGCCGTGGCGCTCTCGCTCCTGGACGACCGCGCGGAGGCCGAGGACATGGCGCAGGAGGCGTTCGTCCGCGCCTGGCGCAACCTGGACCTCCTGGCGGACCCGGCGCGCTTCGGGCCCTGGCTGCGGCGCATCACCTTCGGCGTGTGCATCGACTGGCTGCGCGCCTTTCGCCCCGAGCTGTACCGCGGCGGCGCGTCGTCGGAGGTCGAGATGGCGGTCGTGGCCGCGCCGGAGCCGTCGCCGCTGGAGCACGCGGAGCGGGTGGAGCTGGCGGAGGGGGTGATGGCGGCCGTGGCGCGGCTCCCGGATCGCTATCGCACGCCGCTCACGCTCTTCCACCTGGACGGGCTCAGCCACGAGCGGGTGGCGGAGGCGCTGGGCGTCCCCGTCGGCACCGTGCGGTCGCTGGTCACCCGCGCGCGCCGCAAGCTCGCGCCGCTCCTCACCTCCCACGCGGGAGACGCCGTGGATCCCGATCTCCGAAACGACGAGGTGTTCGACGCGGGGCCGGCACGGGCGCCGCGCCTGCTGCACGTGCTGAACGGCGACGTGGTGGCCGATTCGCTGCGCGAGGCGGGCGTTCCCGGCACGCTGGCCGTGTGGGCGGACGTTCTGCACGAGGGGCCCGTCCCCGCCGGCCTGTCGCCCGAACGGATGCGGGAGGTGCGCGCGCGCCACATCGCCGCCGCCGGCTACGCCTCGTACGAGGCGGCGATGGAGAAGCAGGCGGAGTGGGACGCGGGGCTGGCGCGCTTCCGCGAGCTCGACGAGGTGGTGCTCTGGTTCGAGCACGACCTGTTCGACCAGCTTCTCCTGGCGCGGCACCTGGACTGGCTGGCGGGGGAGGACCGGGGGGAGGTGAAGCTGGCGCTGATCCTGGTGGGGGCGTGGCCGGGGATCGAGCCGTTCCTGGGGCTGGGCCAGCTCTCGCCGGACCAGCTGGCGTCGCTGCTGGACACGCGGCAGCGCGTCACGGCGCGTCAGCTGGAGATCGGCCGCGCGGCGTGGTGGGCGTTCACCGCGCCGGAGCCGGTGGAGATCGAGCGCTTCCTGGCGACGGATTCCGCGCCGCTCCCCTTCCTGGCCCCCGCGCTCCGCCGCCACCTCCAGGAGTTCCCGTCCATGCGCGACGGCCTCTCCCGCACCGAGCGCGCGATCCTGGAGGAAGTCGATGGCGGCACGACGGAGCCCGTCGCGCTCTTCCGCGCCGTGCAGGGGCGCGAGGAGTGCTTCTTCCTCGGCGACCTCTCCTTCTGGCGCATCGCGCGGGAGATGGCGAACGCGCGCACCCCGCTGCTGGAGCTGGCGACCACGCCGGTCGCAGGGCGCGGCCTCCCCGGCGGCGAGGTACGCCTCACCGACGCCGCCCGCGAAGTCCTCGCCGCCCGCGCGGACGCCATCCATCTCAACGGCATCGACCGCTGGCTCGGCGGCGTCCACCTCCGCGGCGGCGAGTCCCCTTGGCGCTGGGATGATACGGAAGGACGGCTGCGGCGGATGGATTGAGATCGGCCCGATCGATCAGGGTAGTGGACGGAATGAGCCTGATCGATTAGATGGATAGCGTGACGTGCAGGCTCAAGAGCGGTTGAATCGTCAGCGAGCGAGGCGGTGGAATCGATGTGGGAGCTGACGGAGGAACAGAGGAGGGCGATCGCCGCCGCGGAGAGGCGCGCGCTCGGCCTGCGGGCGGAGGCGCGGGCCCGGATCGACGCATCCCTGCGCGCCGCCTCGGTCGACGAGGCCGGTTATCGCGAAGCGGTGGCGCGTCTCCGCGAGCAGGGCAGGGTGGCGCTCGCCTTCCATCCCGAGCGGCTGAGCCGGAGCGGGCGCACCGTCGCCGAGGGGCTGCTGGCGGACGGCGCCTACCGGACCCAGTTCGAGACGGGGCTGTCGAGCGGCAGCACTTCCGCGTTCGCGGGAGGCGAGCGGGACGAGTGGGAGCGCCGGCTCTTCGACGGCGCGTATCATCGCCCCGATGCCGTGCTGTCGGATCGTCCGCGGTACGGCGCGCTCTTCCTGGTCGCGCACCCGGACGGGCCGGCTCCGCGCTTCGGGTCGTGCTACTTCGTGCTCCGGCCGGAAGTCTCCCGCCGCTGCACGTTCACCCTGCTCGGCAGCCAGGACGAGCGGTCCCGCGAGTCGATCGGCACGCTGGAGGTCTTGGAGCCCACGATGGCGGCGGTTCTGCGCCACGTGGAGGAGGAGCCCGCGCCCTTCGGCGTGCCCGGCCTCACGGTCCGCGGTCTCGTGGCAGCCATGCGCGCGGGCCTGCCAGGCGCCCCGCGCGGAGTCACGGACGATCGCCTGGGGCGCGCGCTCGACACCTTCGTGGAGGCGCAGGTGCACGGTCCCGTGGATCTGGCGCGGGACGTGGAAGCGCTGGTCGTCGACGCCTCGTTCCGGGGGAGCCCGGTCGCGGACACGCTCGCCGAGATCGCCTCCACCTACGGCTTTTCGCTCGCCTGGCACCCCGGCTTCACGCTCGCGGCCGAAGCGGTTCCCGAGACCTTCCGAGACTATCCCACCCGCAAGCTCGCGGAGCGCATCTCCGCATCGGTCATCGATGCCCCCGCCATCGGCGCCGCGTCCAACGATTTCGTGCTGAATCCCGACGCGTGGCGCTCGTTCGGCTCGCCATCCGAGATCCACACCTGCTTCCGCCGGCTGTGGCACGCCCTCGTCCTCCTCGGCGCTCCATCCGACCCGCGACCGGAGCCCACGAGCGGGTGACCCCCATCTCCCACCCGCGAAAACGGCAGAGGAGCGACGGAATCTCCGCCGCTCCTCCGCCGTTCTGAATGCTGCGGACCCCGTCAGCGCGGGATCAGGATGCCGGCACCGCCTGCGCGTTGCGGACGAAGGACTCCTGCGCGGCGAGGTTGAACTCCTCGGCCATGCGGGCGTGGTCGGCGGCGCAGTGGCGCCCCAGCTCCGCCAGCTTGGGCTCCCCCAGCTTGTCGCCGACGGCCGCGAAGGTGGCGAAGGTGTCCTGCGACTGGCGGATGGTGACCACGTCGCCCACGATGCGCAGGAAGTCGTCCTCGCGCAGCGCGTCCACCGCGTCGCGCGCCTTGCCGAGGGCGCTCCCCAGGAACCCCTTGAGCCCCTCGCCGCTCACCTCGCCCAGCGTGGCGCGGTAGGCCTCCAGCGCGTACTGGTGCTCGGTGACCTTGGGCAGCCACTGCTCGCAGAGCTGCTTGTAGCGCGCGTCCTCGGCCTGCTTGGCGTGGTCCGTCAGGTTGTCCACCAGCGCGCGGTGCTGCATCACCGCGTTGCTCACCTGCGCGCGCAGAAAGTCGTTCCCCTTGTGCATCTTCATCTCCCTCAAGGATTTCCGCCTCGCCGTTCCCTTCGCGGCGAGGCGGAACGGCGGGTGCACAAGGTATGCCCAAGGATGGGTGCGGCATGTGGAGAGCCGTGATTTGATGCACGTTGCTTCGGTTCACGCGGCGTGGCGAGCGCAGGTGGAATCACGTATACTGCGACGTCACTAAAGCACATTCTTTCGGGAGAACACGATGCTGACGCGCATCGAAATTGACGGGTTCAAGACGTTCGACGGATTCGCTCTGGATCTGAATCCCTTTCTGGTTATCGTCGGGCCCAACGCGACAGGGAAATCCAACTTGTTCGATGCGTTCCAGCTCCTATCGCATCTTGCCTCCGACGACCTGAGGGCCGCGTTTACCGGACTTCGTGGAGACCCGGACGAGCTATTCCGGATCGGGCCGGATGGTCGTTCAGGTGACTCGATGCGGCTTGCGGCGGAGGTACTGCTGAACCCAGTGGTCCAAGATCCGTGGGGGCGCATTGAAACCATCAAGTTCACGCGGATCCGCTATGAAGTAGAGGTCCGGCGCAAGAGCGATGACCGCGGGATCGAGAGGCTGGTCGTGGTCCGCGAAACCGCGGTTCCGATCCTCTCCTCCAAGGACCGGTGGCGTCCGCATGGTGACCGGCCCAGCGCGGCGTTTCGCAAGGCATACATGAAGTACGGGCGCCCTACTCCTTTCCTGTCCACTCAGGACGAGGATGGCGACCCGAGCTTCCACATCCACCAGGACGCGCGTGCCGGGCGAAAGCGCTCCGCGCTGGCCGCCGAGGCAACCATCCTGTCCAGCATCACCAGCGCCGAGTTTCCGCATCTCTTTGCGCTCCGCGAGGAGCTCCGCTCCTGGAAGTTCCTCCAACTTGATCCCGGAGCGCTGCGGAAGCCAAGTCCTAAGAACGCGCCTGAGTCTCTCGAGCCGGACGGGTCCAACCTGGCTACGGTCCTGGCCAGGATCAAAGCGGAGACGCGGACTGATACACGCCCGCTCGGGAACCTCGCTGACATCGCGGGTGGCTTGGCTGCGTTGATCTCCGGTACGACGGGCGTGGACGTGGAAGAAGACGAGTTGAACCGCCGCTATCGCATCCAGATCAGGGCTGCGGGCGCGCATCCATTCAGCTCGCAGGTGGTGTCGGACGGCACGCTCCGGGTACTTGCTCTGCTGACCATGCTTCACGATCCGAAGCATGCCGGGCTCGTTTGCTTCGAGGAGCCGGAGAACGGGATCCATCCCGCCAGGCTGGAGGCGTTGATCGGGGTTCTGCGGAAGATGGTCACGCGTGCCGACGTCGAACCTGTGGATGAGAGCGTACCGCTGTCGCAGATGCTCCTGAACAGCCACTCCCCCGTGGTCTTGTCGCACCTGGACGAATCAGAAATGGTGCTCGCGGACACGGTGACCACCCTCGATCCGAACTTGAGGGCTCGCGTCCGTCGCACACGGATGCGCCCGATTCGCCGCCGCGACCAGGGAGACCTCATGAACAGTGGTGTCGAGGAGGGACCGTACGCGGATCGCTTCGAAGTGGACCGATATCTCAATACGGTTGTCCAGCCTGCCTGATGAGATACCTCGGTCTGTCTCTTTACGCGGAAGGCAGCACGGATTATCGGTTTCTCTCGCCTCTTCTGACGAGAGTGGTCGAAGACCTGTTGCTGGAGAGTGCGGACTCGGCGCTCGACATCGGTCCGATGATCGAGTTGCGAGAGCCCGCCGCGTTTCGAAATGAAATCCGGGCGACGAAGATCCTGGAAGCGGCGCGCACCACGGTTGGTGGCTTCCACATCCTGTTCGTCCATGCGGATGCGGACGGCGATCCTGAGCGGGCGCGGCGGGAGCAGGCCAATCCCGGAATCGGAAGATTTCTTGGCGAGTTTTCGGAAGGATACGCCGGTGTGGCAGTGGTTCCGATCCGCGAGATGGAGGCGTGGGCGATCGTCGACGGGGATGCCCTGCGCGCCGCGTTCGGCTCCACGCTGTCGGATGAGCAACTCGGGATCCCGACCCGAGCGAGAGACGTGGAGCGAAACTCGGATCCCAAGCGCGTGCTAGAGCAAGCGTATGCTCGGGTGCTCGGCAGCGCACCACGCGGGCCGGGTAAAACGGCCGCCGGCTTTCTGGATCTGCTCGGTCAAACGGTGAGCCTTGAACGACTTAGACAACTTTCAGCGTTTCGACAGCTGCGGGAGGACGTGACGGATGCTCTTCGAATCCTGAACGCGATCAGGTAAGCTTAATTTCCTCTAAATCCACTCTCCTACGGCTCCTCCACGCTCAGTTCCTTGTTGACCGCCTTCGTGCCGGCCTCGGGCGCGGGGGCTTCGGCGTGGGCGACGTCGCCGATCTCGGCGAGGGCGTCGGGGGCGATCCAGCCGCGCTCGGCGGCGTGGCGGGCGGCGGCCAGGGTGTCGTCGGCGATCACCAGCGCGCTCCCGGCGGCCTCCACCTCCGCCGCCAGCTTGCGGATGGCGTCCAGCCGCTCCGGGCGCGGGGTGACGTTGCGGATGTAGACGGCGCGGATGCGGTCCGGGTTCTCGCGCACCACCTGGTGGTAGATCTCCGGGTCCTCCTGCCCGCTGTCGCCGATCAGCAGGAAGGGAAGGGCGGGGAAGAGGCCCAGGATGCGGCGGATGGCCTCCAGCTTGTGCTCCGCGTTCCCCGCGGGGACCACGCCCGACGACGTGAGCCCCCAGTCGCGCAGCAACAGCGGCCCCAGGGGGATCTTCTGCACCGAGAGGAACTCGGTGAGCACGTCGTGCAGGTTCCAGGGGCTGCTGGAGACGTAGAAGACGGGGTTGAAGGGCGACGCGCCCGTCCCCTTCTGCAGCGCGCGGTAGAAGGCGCCCACCCCGGGAAAGGGCATCCGGGTGTGCGCGTTGTTCAGGAAGACGTTCTTCATCATCCGCAGCGTGGACGTCACGTCCGTGCGGATGACCGTGTCGTCCAGGTCGCTGATCACCCCGAACGCCGACTCGGGCGGGGGGACCAGGAGGGTGGCGACCTGCCGGTGCGGCTCGTCGCCCTCGCGCGGGTGGACGAGCTCCACCACCACCTCGTGCCAGAGCGCCGACGTGGAGAAGGTGGGGCGCGGCTCGATCCAGCACTCGAAGTACCCCTCCTCGTCCGCCGTCACCTCGTGCCGGCCGCCGGGGAAGTGGACCAGGACGCGGGCGCCGGGGACCTCGTCGCTCTCGAAGCGCTGGATCATGGCCGCCAGGTTGAGCCACGGGCTGTCGCCCTGGGCGCCCGACGCCACGGGCGGGCTGCGCAGCACGCGGCCGCGGACCCAGCCGCGGTCCGCGCAGCCGTAGGTGCGGTACGCCTCAATGCGCGCGGAGCGTCCGTCGCTCCCGGTCATCCCCAGCCGCTCGCGCTGCTGGTCCAGCCTGCTCTCCACCCGGTGCGCGAGCTTCGCGACCGCGCTCTTCCAGTCCGCCACGTTTTCGCTCCCTGTCGTCCCCGGGGGCTCGGCTTTCCCTCCGCCCCCCGCCCGCGTTACCTTGTGGGGCAATTCCCCCGACCGCGCAACCTTCGCCGCGCATCCCGCTTCCGCAAGCACCGCGCATGCCCGTCCGTCCATCCGCGGACCGCCGGCCCGCCGCAAAGCCCGCTCCGCCCGCCTCCGTCCCCGCCGCGCCGGAGCGCTCCGTGCTCCGTCCCTGGCACTGGGCCGCCGCGCTGGGCGTGCTGCACCTGGCCATCTCCCTGCTGGGGCTGAACCCCGTGCCGCACCAGGGCGGCGACAACGCGGCGTACCTGGCGCTCGCGCGGTCCCTGCTGGAGACCGGCACCTACCGCGAGCTCTGGGACCCCGCCCTCCGCCCGCACACCCAGTATCCCCCCGGCTTCCCGGTGCTGCTGGCGGGGGCCATGCTCCTGGGGGTGAAGCCCTTCACCGGCTTCAAGGTGATGGTGGCGGTCGTCTCCGTGCTCGCCGTCGCCCTCTCGTACCTCTGGGCGCGGCGCGTCTCCACCCCCGGCGTGGCGCTGGCGGTGGGGCTCCTGCTGGCGGTGGGCCCCGGCGTGGTCTACCAGAGCACGCTGGAGCTGTCGGACGTCCCGTTCTGGACCTTCACCATGCTGGCGTTCTGGGCCTTCGCCCACAACGCGCGCCCCGCCCCGGGCGCCCCGGACGACACGGCTTTCCCGGACGCGGCGGCGCCGGCCGCGCGCCCCGAGGCGCTTCGCTGGATCGCGCTGGGGGCGGCGGGGACGCTCTGCGCGTGGATGACGCGCTCGGCCGGGCTCCCGCTGCTGATGGCGGTGGTGGCGTGGCTGGTGCTGGGGCGGCGCTGGCGGGCGCTGGGGCTCTTCGCGGGGATCTTCGTCCCGGTCGCCGGGGCGTGGGGGGTGCGGCAGGCCACGGTGGGCGGGCCCAACGCCTACATGGCCCCGTTCTGGTTCCTCGATCCGTATCGCCCCGAGCTGGGGACCATCGGGCCGCAGGACCTGCTGCGGCGGATGGCCGAGAACGGGTGGAAGTACCTCTCCAACAACCTCCCCTCGCTGGTCACCGGACAGGGGCAGACGATGATCGCGGCCGGGGTGGGCGCCGCCATCGTCCTCCTGGCGGCGGCGGGGTGGGGGCGGCGGCTGGCGAGGCCGGGCGTCCCCGAGCTCTTCTTTCCGCTCTACCTGGGGCTGGTGCTGGTGTGGCCGGCCGAGTGGGCGGACGACCGCTTTCTCCTCCCCGCGCTTCCCGTGATCCTGCTGTACGCGGCCGAGACCGTGCGCGACCTCCTCGCGCCGGTGCGGCACGGACGGCTGGTGGGGGCGTGCGTGGCCGCGATGGTGGCGCTCCTGGCGCTCCCCGGGCTGAAGCTGCTGGTGAGCGGGGCGGCGGAGTGCCGGCTGGAGTACGGGGCGGGGAACACGCAGGCGTGCCAGCCGCCCATCTTCGCCGGGATCTTCAAGGTGGCGGAGCAGGTGCGCGGGCTGCTGCCGGAGAGCACGGTGGTGATCTCGCGCAAGCCCACGCTCTTCTGGGCGTACTCCGGCTACCGCTCGCGGATCTACCCGTTCGATCCCGATCCCAACGCCTTCTTCAAGGTGGTCCAGGAGACCGGGGCCACCTACGTGGTCTTCGACCAGAGCGGCGAGGGGAGCCGGTACCTGCAGAAGGTGGCCACCGCCAACCGCGACCGCTTCTGCATCGTCCCGGGGATCGGCAGCGAGACCTCGGTGCTGGTGCGCATCGGCTCGCGCGAGGCGCCCATCGCCGCCGACGCGCCGCCGGGCGCGTACCGCATGTGCACCGTGGCGTCCGGCGTCCTGCTGGTGAAGTGAGGGGACGCAGGGCGTTGTTGCGGGCGATGGCGTCGGTGCGCGTCCTCGGCGGCGGCGCCCCCTCCTGACCGCTGGGGCGGTCCGTCCTCCCCCGTTCCGTGGGAGGGAGCGTCAGAAGAATCTCGTGCGAGCCGAAGTCCGCCAGGCGGTAGAAAAGGCTCCCTCCCGTCGCTGGCGGGGGGAGGGGGGCCGCCGCGGCATTGTAGATCATCGGTCGAATCTCCCCGAACCGCCGTCTCCGTTCTCCCATCGAAACCAAACGAAGTCGGCGGAGGAAGCGCGATGCTCCTCCGCCGACTCCGTTTCCATCCATCGCCCTTCCGATTCCCTTCCGCGTTCCTCGATCTCCGGCCTTCGATCCCGATCAGTGGCGGAGGGCCGCGGCGGGGGCGTCGTCGTCCTCGCCGCGGTCGGCGGGGCTCCAGTCGCGGGGGGTGTCGCTGATGGGGCGCAGGATGAAGTGGCTCACGACGATCATCCCCATCAGCACCAGCACCCCGATGCCCTGGCCCACGCGGGGCGCCATGTCCAGCACCTGGATGGTGAGGTACGTGACCGCCGCCCAGATGATGGGCCCGGTGATGGCCGAGAAGCGCCCCACCATCCCGTACAGCCCGTAGAACTCGCCGATGCGCGCGGGGGGCGTCAGCCGCAGCATGTACGGCCGGTCCGCCGCCCACACGCCGCCCAGCGAGAACCCCGCCAGCACCGCCACGATGTACAGGCACCACAGCGGCAGCCCCAGCAGCCCGATGGAGCCCGCGAAGGCGAAGATCCCCATCCACGCCGCCAGCACGTACCCCAGCGTGCGCTTGGGCCCCAGCCGGTCCGCCATCCATCCCCAGAAGAAGCCGCCGAACACCGCGAAGGTGATGGCCCCCAGCATGATGAGTTGGGCCTGCGCCTTTCCGGCCGCCTCGCTCATCCCCGTGCTGACCGCCACGTTGACGGTGTACAGCGTCATGATGGAGATGACGGTGTTGATGGCGTCCGTGTAGAAGATGCGGCCCACCAGGAAGCGCACCAGCCCCGGGTACCGCTGCCCCGAGCGGAGCGTGCGGAGGGTCTGCGAGGTGGAGTCGCGCACCATCTCCCACCCGATGGGCCGGGGGCGCGGGTTGCCGCGCTCGCGGACGAAGAGGAAGCAGGGGATGGCGAACAGGAGGAAGGTGACGGCGATCAGGGTGAAGAGGAGCGGCAGGTCCAGGTGCCGGCCTCCCCGGGACAGCCACATCCCCAGCCCCACCGCCACGTACGACCCCAGGTACCCCACGCCCACCCCGATCCCGCCGATGCGCCCCCGGTTCTCCTCGGTGCTCACCTCCGGGAGGAGCGCGTCGTAGAACTGCAGCCCCGCCTGGTACGCCACGTTGGCGACCACGAAGAAGAACGCGGTGGTCCAGTACCCGAAGCGCGCCAGCAGCGCCGTGAACGCCACGCACAGCACCGTGCTCACCACCAGAAAGGGCATCCGGCGCGGCGCGCGGTCCGTCATGGCGCCCAGCAGCGGCGAGACCATGAAGATGATGGCCATCGACACGGCGCTGATCAGCCCGTACGAGGTGTCCGCCCGCTCCGCCCCCACCTGGTCGCGCACCCAGAGCGAGAAGTAGATGGAGACGACGCCCATGGAGAAGATGGTGTTCGCCAGGTCGTACAGCACCCAGCTGGTCACCGCCTTCGGGGTGATGACGTGCGGCGGCCGCGACGGCGGAAGCGCCGCGGAGGGCGGCGGCGTGTGGGGCGCGACTCCGGATTCCAGCATGTGGGGACGCTCGGGGTTGGGGCGGGGGAGACTAGGGATTCGCGGACCGGGCGGAAGGCTGCGCTCCCCCGGTCACGATTCGGTCGCGGCACTGCCGCGGGCGCGGCCCTGAAGAATGGGGGCGTGGACGGTTTCGCACAATTCGCGCGATCCGCGCCGCCCGCCGAACGAAGAGCGGCGCCGCGCGAGGAAGCGCGGCGCCGCGGGCCGGCGGATCCCGCGCGGCGCGGTCAGACGCAGCAGTTGGGGCCCAGGCCGGTGGGGCAGGTGTCGCAGGAGCGGTCACAGCTCACGTAGCCGGTTCCCTCGTCCACCGACTCGTGGGCGCGCACGGTGCCGGCGCGCGCGGGCGCCGCGTCCACGGCGAACGACTCGACCATCAGCTCTTCGGGCTTCAGCTTCAGCGAACGCATGGTTCCTCCGTTGTGTGTGCATCCTCCGCGAGCGCGATCCGGGTCGTCCGGGTGCGGGAGGGCGCGCTCAGACGCAGCAGACCGGGCCCAGGCCGGTGGGGCAGGTGCCGCAGGACCTGCCGCATTGGGTGTAGGCGCACGTCAGCTTCTCGATGGTGTCGCCGCCGTCTTCCGGCAGCTCGTCGGAGTCGTGGGCCCGCACCGTCCCCACCATGGACCGGGTGACGCCCAGCTCGAACGACTCGACCGAGAGCTCGTCCAGCCCCAGCTTCAGCTTCGAACGCATCATTCCTCCGTGGCTCGGTTTCCGGTGAACGACCGGCAAGCGCAAATCCAGTTGCCGCCGGGATCTGCGCCGCCCCATCGCCCGCACGACGCGGGCCCCGGTACGGATCGGCCGCAAGCGCCCTTCGACGTGTACGCAGTGATTTTGCGCGTCGTCCGACACTCTACTGACGCTCCGGCCGCGGCGCGGGTGCGTAAACACACCCGCTAGAACAACGGAAAGCCTCGCCACAAGATCCATCGCGACCATCGGCATCGAGCAGGCGAGGCTTCACCCGCACGCGGCCTCGGCCCGGCGCGGAGACGCAACGCCAGACGCGCATCGACCGACGCCCGCGCGGACCAGCCTGGAGGGCTTCCCGTGGTTTTCGCGGGTGTGTTCACGCACCCGCGCGGGGCCGGCGCATGCGCACGTGCCTCGGTCCCGGCGCGGAGATGCACGCCAGACGCGCATCGATCGACGCCCGTGCGGACCAGCCCGGAGGGCTTCCCGTGGTTTTAGCGGGTGTGTTCACGCACCCGCGCGGGGCTTGGCGACTCGCATCTCCACCGGATCAGATGCGCACTTCCTCCCACAGCTTGTGCAGACGCTCCGCGAGCTCGCGCTGGCGCTGGCGAAGCTCGGCGAGGACCTCGCGGCGGCGGGTGCGGAGGAGGAAGCGGCGCGCCTCGCCCACTGCGCTCCTCCAGCGCTCCACCACGTGCAGCGCCGTCACGCCGATCAGCGGCATCGCCACCGCCGTCGCCGCCGCCGCGAGGGCTCCGAAGCGCCACGCCACCAGCGCCACGACCGCGATGGTCCACACCAGGTGGATCACCGCGCCCACCAGCAGCTTGAAGGTGCCGCGCACGTCGGCGGGCGGCCGGGCGATGGTCTCCAGCAGGCCGGTGAGCCGGTACGGGATCCCGTAGATGGCCATCCCCAGCGCCGCCACGGGCGCGCCCAGGGCGAAGAACGCCAGGTTGCGCAGCGTCCACAGCGCCGCGCCCAGCGTCCGCGGCGCCGCCTTCAGCTCGCGTGGGCGCAGGCCCAGCACGTCCAGCACCCGCGCGTGCGCCGCCACCTGCCGCCGCACCCGCTTCCACTCCTCGCGGTCGTCGCCGCGCAGGCGGGCCAGCGCCTCCGACGCCTCGCCCAGCCGCTCCACGCGGTCGGCCGGGTCCGCGCTCACCGGGATCTCGGCCGCGTAGACGGCCTCCGCCATCTCCACCAGCGGCGCGTCCTCCCACCGCTCCAGGTTCAGCGTCACGTCGCGCAGCGCCGCGTCGATGCGGCTGGTCAGCCGGCGCACCGCGTCGCGGTCGTCGGGCCCGGCCATCGCCAGGTCGTCCCACTTCACGGGGTCGCCGATGACCGCCAGCGCCTCCGAGCGGAACCGCCCCTTCTCGCGGAACGAGAGCCCCACGGGAACCACGGGAAACGCCCCCTCCTCCCGCGCCGCGCCCAGGGCGATCCGCGCCGCGCCGGTCTTGAGCGGCACCAGCCCCGGCTCGTTGTGGCTGATCCCCTCGGGAAAGATCCCCACCGCCGCGTCCTCGTCGGCCAGCGCGGACCAGACGGCGCGGAAGGTGTCGTCGTTCTGCTCCATCGCCCCCGGGTCGTCCTGCTTGCGGAAGACGGGGATGGAGCCCGCGGCCTTGATCAGCCAGCTCACCTTGGCGTCGTCGAAGAGCGGCGCCTTGGCCAGGAAGCGCACCGGCCGCCGCGCCGCCGCCACCACCATCGCCGGATCGAGGAGGGAGTTGGGATGGTTGGCCACCAGCAGCACGGGCCCCTCCGGCGGCACGCGCTCCCCCGCCAGCGTCAGCCGGTAGAAGAGCCGGAGCGCCGAGCGCGAGAGCGTGGAGAAGACGGGAAGGAGCCACATCGGGGAGATGGAGATCGGTCGAAGGTGAGGGCTCAGCGCGCGGCGACGGTGAGGACCAGCACGGCGCCGCCCTCGCCCTGGCCGTTGCGCAGGCGGATGGTGGACGCCTCCAGCGTGCGCGACCACTCCGCGTCCCGCCCCAGGTAGACCCGGTACGGCGGCGTCGCCTGGGCGGGAAGCGCCGGCGCCGGCGTGGCGCGGACGGTGGTCGTGCCCGGCGCGTCCTCGCGGGGGAACTGGATCTCGTTCGCCAGCGTCTCCACGTCGGGGAGGTCGTCGGCGGGCATGGCGGCGCGGACGAAGCTCTTCACCACGTCGCGCGCGAAGATGCCGTTCGTGGGATCGTCCACGAACTCGCGCGAGATGGCCAACTCCATCTCCCGGATGGTCCCGGTAGAGTCCACGGCGAGCTTCACGCGCACCAGTGGCGCGAACCGCTCCGCCCGCGGCCGGAACTCCACCGTCGTCCCGTCGTCCACCACCGTCGCCGGCCCCGTCGGCTGGAAGCCGAAGAACGTCCAGAAGTCCTCCCCCCGCACCTCCTCCAGCTTCCGCCCCACCTGCGCCGTCGAGGCTGTCGGAACGGCGGCGAGCATCGCGGCCGCCACCAGCGGCAGTGTGCGAACGAGGCGCATTGGTCGGGCTCCGATGGAAGGGGGGAATGGAACGGCGGGATGGGCGTGAGAGCGATCCGGCTGAAGACTACCGGGGTGATGCAGGGCGAACAAGGCCGACGCTGTCCCGGCCGTGCGCTGATCTTGCGGGTAACCGCTCCCCGCGAACAACGGGAGAGCGCGATGGGCTCATCGGAGAATCCGCACACCATTCGGCTACCGGAGCCGGATCCGGAATTCAAGCTCACCCCGGAGGAGCGCGCGAGCATTCGTGAGGGGTTCGACGCGGACGCGCTGGAGCGGCTGCTGGCGGCAGTGGAGGCGGACGTCCGCCCAATCATCCTGCATGACTTCCAACCGCCGGCACCGGGAGAGTTGGAGCCTGGGGAGTTCATGACCCCGCCCACCCGGCTGGGAGATCCGGCTCTGCAGCCGCTGCTCGACGAGGTGTGGGTGACCGCGTGGGAGCGGTTCGCGCCCGATCTGCTGGACAGTGACGAAATGAACTATCCTGGGAAAGCGCTGGCGAAACGGAGGCGAGCTGCCCGCCAGCGGCAGGAATAGCCCGCACGCCAGGGGCGCGCGAAGCCGACCGGCCCGCGGAGCACGTGGCTTCGCGGGCCGGTTCGCCGACGGCGTTGGATGCGCCGCTCGGGCTCAATCGATCGACACCGGGGCGGCGGAGACGCGGCCGGGGGCGCGCGCGGTGGTCCGCTGCCCCGTGTCGGACTCTCCCTGGAGGGCCAGGCCGAAGCTCCCCCGCTTTCCCACGCCGTCCGGAAACATCCTCTTCTCGCCCGAATGACCACCCCGGCGTCCGGGCGGTGCAACCCGGTGTGGGTGCGCCGCGGGGGGAGGGTGGATTAGATTTCCTCCATGTCTCGCCCCGACCCGGCTCCCGCTCCGCCGCCCGCGCGGCCCCCCGCGCCCTTCGCGCCCACGCCCTTCCGCGCCGCGTGGTGGCTCCCGGGCGCCCACGCGCAGACCGTCGCGGGGAAGTACCTGCGCCCGAAGACGGGCGTCCGCTACCGGCGCGAGCGGCTGGAGACGCCGGACGGCGACTTCCTGGACCTGGACTGGGCCTCCATTGTCGGCTTCCCCGAGCTTCCGGACGACGCGCCGCTGGTCGTGGTCGTGCACGGGCTGGAGGGGAGCGCGCAGTCGGCGTACGTGCTGGAGACCTGCCGCATGGTGCGCGAGCGAGGGATGCGCGCCGTCGCCATGAACTTCCGCTCGTGCAGCGGCGAGCCCAACCGCACCGCCCGCTTCTACCACGCCGGCGAGACCGGCGACCTGGCGTTCGTCCTGGACCGCTGCGCCGCCCTCTTCCCCCGCGCGCCCCTGGCCGCCGTCGGCTTCTCGCTGGGCGCCAACATGCTGCTCAAGCACCTGGGCGAGCAGGGGGACGGGGCGCGCGTCTCCGCCGCCGTGGCCGTCTCCGTCCCCTTCGACCTGATGGCGGGCGCGGTCAAGCTGGACCGCTCCTTCATGGGGCGGCAGTACCAGGGGATCTTCATCCGCTCGCTGCGGCGCAAGCTGGAGGAGAAGCGCGAGCTGGTGGGCGACGGCTGCGACCAGCCGCGCGCGCGGAAGGCCAGGACGTTCCTGGAGTTCGACGACGCCGCCACCTCGCGGCTGCACGGCTTCCGCGACGTGGAGCACTACTACTCGTCGCAGTCCTCGAAGAGCTTCGTCCCCGGCATCCGCCGGCCCACGCTGGTCCTGCAGTCCGTCGACGACCCCTTCGTGGACGAGGCCGCCCTCCCGCGCGAGGCCATCCGCGCCAACCCGAACCTCACCGCCGCCTTCACCGAGCGCGGCGGCCACGTCGGCTTCATCGGAGGCGAGCCGTGGGCGCCCGTCTTCTGGGCCGAGCGCGAGGCCGCGCGCTTCCTGGCATCGCAGCTCGATCCCGGCGCGGCGAGCGGCGGACGCTGATCGCGCGATCCCCATCTCCCGCTCGTGAGATCAGTCCGGCATCGTCGGCGATTCGTGACGCGGACTGGCGAGACTGGAGTACGGATCGTGCCGCGCGCGCTGAATCGACCGTGACGGTGTACTGATGATCATCGTCCTCCCGCACCGTGCGGTTAAGGACCAGGCACTAAGGACTAAGGACTTTCTCTAGATGACCGAGACGATCACCGCCGCGGAAGTACAGTCGGCGTTCGGAAAGACGGTGGAGGAGCGCTTCTCGCACCGGCTCAACCTCAACGTGCCCACGCGCGCCAACCACAAGGTCGCCAAGCTGATCGAGCGCATCAATGCGGACGAGGAGCTGTACGCGCTGTGGCTGGCGGCCAACGTGAACGCGGTGGAGCGGCTGGGGATGACCGACCACGGCCCCGTGCACGTGAAGATCGTGATGAACATCGCGATCAAGCTGCTGCGCATGCTCACCGAGCACGGCGTGGAGCCGGGCGTGGTGCACAACTACGGGATGGGGAACGAGGAGGCCGAGGTGGTGGTCCTCCTGGCCGCGCTGATGCACGACGTGGGGATGTCCATCCACCGCAAGGACCACGAGGGGTTCTCGCTCTTCGTGGCGCAGCCCAAGATCAGGGAGCTGCTGGACGGCATCTACGACATCCGCACCGCCACCGTGCTGCGCTCCGAGATCCTGCACGCCATCATCGGCCACCGCTCCGGCGGGAAGCCCATGACGCTGGAGGCCGGCATCGTGCGCGTGGCCGACGCGCTGGACATGGCCAAGGGGCGCAGCCGCATCTCCATGGGGATGGAGGCCACCATGATGAGCATCCACTCCATCTCCGCCGCCGCCATCGAGGCGGTGCACATCGACCGCGGCGAGGTCAAGCCGGTGCGCATCCGCGTGGAGATGTCCAACTCCGCCGGCATCTTCCAGCTCGACCAGCTCTTCCGCGAGAAGCTCGCCGGCAGCGGCCTGGAGCCCTACGTGGAGGTGGAGGCGTTGATCGAGGGCGAGGCCGAGAAGCGCCTCGTCACCACCGCCTACCGCCTGTAGGACGCGAGGAGGAGCGGGCGCCCGACGCGGCGCCCGCTCCGCTTCGCTGGCAGATTTCATCCAGAATCGCATCGGATCTGGATGATACCGATCGCCGTCAGGCTGTCATTCTGAGGCCCGGCCGAGCGAATCTCGCGTCTCCCGCGGGTGACGGCAGGGCCGTGAGAATCCAGCCGACGAAGCAGCGAAGCCCGGGCGCGGCAGCGGCGACACCGCCTGGGCCGCAACAGCCGCGGTTCGAGCGGAAATTGATCCGACGCACGATCCAGATCGGGAGAGACACGGCGGGATGCGCATCGACTACCGGATGCTGGGCGCGGGATGGGCGGAGTGCGAGATCGAGATCCAGGGAAAGACGGCGACCGTGCCCGCCTCCTATCTCTCGAACGCGCTCGACGACCTGATCGCGGCCGCCACCTCCGTCGCGCGCGGCGCGGCGGAGGCTACGGCGCGCTGGGAAGAGGAGCCGGGCATGATCCGCTGGCACCTCACCCGCGTGGGCGAGGTGCGGCTCCGCGTGCGCATCCTCCACGTCGAGGAGGAGTTCTACGGCCTGCCCGACGAGCCGGGCGAGGTCCTGCTCGACGCGGAGTGCCGACTGCGGACCTTCGCCGGCGCGGTGCTCTCGGCCGCGCAGCGGGTGCTGGAGAAGCACGGAATCAAGGGATACCAGAACGAGTGGGGGATGCACGGCTTCCCGATGGAGCGGATGCGCGCCCTGGAAGCCGCCCTCCGCATCTGATCGTGAGATGCACATCGATTTCCTGAAGCGACCCCGTCCCATCCCGATCTTCTCCCGAACCGTCCTGATCTCATGCGAGTGCTGGTGACCGGCGGCGCCGGCCTCCTGGGAAGCGCGCTGATGGCCGGCGCTCCGGAGTGGGCCGAGGCGCACGCCACGCGGCGGAACACCCCCGTCGCGGAGGGCGTCCGCGCCCACGCCGTCGACCTGGCCGATGCCGCCGCCGTGGACGCGCTCCTGGACGAGCTTCGCCCCGGGGTGGTGATCCACGCCGCCGTCGGGACCAAGGAGGGCGAGCGCGACATCGTGCACGCCACCCGCAACGTGGCGCTGGCCTGCGGCCGAACGGGCGCCGCGCTCATCCACGTGAGCACCGACGCCCTGCTGGACGGCGAGGGCGCGCCGTACGCGGAAGAGGCCGCGCCCGCGCCCGTGCACGCCTACGGCCGCTTCAAGACACGGGCGGAAGACGCAGTGCGCTCCCTCCTCCCCGCCGCCGCCGTCGCGCGCACCTCGCTGATCGTGCGCGACGATCCGCCGGACTCCGTGAGCGCCTGGACGCTGGACGCGCTCCGGCGCGGGGAGCGCCTGCGCCTGTTCGTGGACGAGATGCGCTGCCCCATCGCGGCCGACGACCTGGCCGCGCAGCTGTGGGAGATCGCGGCGCTCCCGGCGGAGCGGCGCGCGGGCGTCTGGCACCTGGTGGGCCCGGAGATGGTCAGCCGCTTCTCGCTGGGAATGATGCTGGCGGTGCGCCACGGCCTGGACACCGCGCTCCTCCACCCCACGCTCAGCCGCTCGCACACCGGCGAGCCGCGCCCCCGCGACCTGCGCATGCTTACCACCCGCGCCGACCGCGAGCTGTCCACGCGCCCCCGCCCGGTCAGCCAGGTCCTCTTCCCGCCCGCCGCCCCCACCTCGTAATCGGTTCGAAACGATGGAGCGGATGGACGATGCGCGTTTCCTGGCGTGGGTGACGGAGGGCGGGATCGTCGATCGATCCCGATCCGACGCCAACCTCCTCCTCGATTTCCCCAAGGCAGTCCGGCGCGGCCGCACCTGGCCCGCGCCGGACGATCCGGACGCCCTCGCGCGCTGGCTCCACGCCATCGTCCGCGCCGCGTCGTCCCACGGCCCGTGGTGGGTGCGCCGCCGCCATGGCCCCGGCTGGTGGCCCGGCGAATCCGGCGCGCCGCCCTCCGCCGAGCTGGAGCGCGCCGTGGTGGCCGCCGGCGTTCCGCGCGGCTTCACCGGAGCCCTCGGCTTCGCGGCGGAGGAGCGGGGCGACCTGCTCGCCATCCTCCGCTCGTACGCGACGTGGGAGTGGGGGATGGGCGAGGATCTGTATCTGATCCCCGACGACCGATCGTCCATCGTCCTCCTCTGCCACGACGAGGAGGTCCACGTCACCTGCCCGACGCCCGAGCGCCTGGACGCCTTCTCGCGAGCGATTGGATAACGGATTCCGCGACCGGGCCCGTATCCCGATCACGCCGGATTCCGCATCTACTACCTGTACATCTCCCCAATTCCAATTGTCATCCTGAGGCCGGCCACGCCGAACCCGACGCCGGCGCAAGGCTCCGCAGGCCGAAGGATCTATAGCCTGGGCCGCGAAACAGCCGGGTTGGGCCATGGACCCCTCGGCCCGAGGAGGCTTACGCCAGCGACCCGGTGGACGTGACCGGCTTTCGGGTGGGGTTTCGGACGGGGAGATGGAAAGAGGCGCGCGTCCCGGGATTCGGAGCCGCGCGCCTCTTCGTCACGATGGAGGATGCTTACGCCAGCGGGAGATTGGAGCCGGTGCGGGTGAGCTCGTCGTGCAGCTCGCGGAGCTGGGCGATCTCCGGGTGCTCGGCGCCGCTCCCCAGCTCGTCCAGGAGCTGGCAGGTGGAGTGTCCCGCCGAGGCGCGTCCGTAGTCCGCCACCCAGTCCTTCATCTCCTGCTCCTCGCCGGGACCCTCGTAGGGGAAGGTGACGGGCGGGTTCTCCACGCCGATGCGCCACGGCTTGGGCGTCAGCCGCGCGCGGAAGCTCTTCTGCACCTGGCATAGCTTCATGTACTGCGGATCCGCCCCCAGCGCCGCCATGGCCGCGTGCGTCTCCGGCGCCGTCGGCGAAAAGAGGTCGTGCGTCACCAGGTAGCGGAGCCCGGCGCGGGTGCGGTACACGCGCACCCGCCACTCCGGGTGCGACGCCACCCACCGGCGCAGGCGGTCCATCGCCGCGGTGGCGGGGTCGGCCGGGGCGGGCGGGGGAGGCGGCGGGGCGGAGCCGGACGAGCGCGAGCCGAAGAGCCCGCCCAGCATCGACTTGATCCCACCCGGGATCGGCAGCGCGTCCACCACCTCGCGCGCCATCGCCATCGGGTCCGCGCCGCCGGAAAACGAGGTGGAGGACGACGAGGATGCCGATCGACCGCCTTCGTCGCCGGAGAGGTCCACGTCGATGAAGAAGGCGCTCGCCGCGTTCAGCACCAGCGCGCCGTACGAGTTGCGCGTGATGGCCGCGTCCGGCGCCTCGCCGATCTCCCGCACCACGGGCTCGCGCAGCGGGCGGTCGCCGTACGCGTACCGCTCCGGGAACCCCGCCCCCCGCCGCACGCGGTCGGCGATGCGCGCCACCGCCTCGTCCGCGAGGGCCTGCGCCTCCGCCGGGTCGCCGCGGGAGCCGCGCCAGACGTGGAACCGCACCAGCTTGCCTTCCGGAGTGGTGGCCTGCGACTCGGCGCGAGACCAGAAGCGGGGGATGAGCATGGGAGTCGTCGGATCGGGGTCCGGGAGGATTCACTACAGGCGCGTCCAGTATCGAGAACGGATGGCGCCGACGCAAGCACCCCCCCACCGGCGCCGCGAGGCTCGTCCTGACACGAATCCCGAGAAACACTCGTAGCAGGCTCCCGCGACGTGTCCGGGCCGCGCGCGTCCGCTCACCACACCGCCAGCGGCGGCAGCCCCGCCGCACGACCATCCACATCCAGAAGGGTCACGATGGGCACCATGGGCACCATCCTCCTCGTCCTCGCCATCGTCGCGGCGTTCGGCGGGCTGTTCTACCTGGCGCACCTGCAGGAGAAGAAGCGCCGGCTGGCCATCCAGGCCGTCGCCGAGCGGCTGGGCTGGGCGTTCCTCCCCGACCCGGACCCGTCGATCATCCCCGTCTTCCCGCGGCTCGATCTCTTCGGGTACGGGCACGGCCGGCGAATGCGCAACTTCGTCTCGGGCACCCTGGACGGGCGCAGGGTGGCGGTGTTCGACTTCATCTACGTCACGGGCTCCGGGAAGTCGCGGCGCGAGTGGTACCAGACCGTGGCGTACGTGCACTCGCCGGAAGTGGATGCGCCCGGGTTCGTGCTGCGGCCGGAGAACCTGTTCCACAAGATCGGCGGCCTTTTCGGATACCAGGACATCGACGTGGAGGCCGAGCCCCGGTTCTCCGAACAGTACCTGCTGCGCGGCCACGACGAGGACTCGATCCGGGCGCTCATCAGCCCCGACGTCCGCGACTTCCTCGACGGCCTGGAGGCGTGCGCCGAGGGCGTGGGCCCGGACCTGTTCTTCTGGCACGACGGCATCCCCGTCAACCCCGATGCGTTGTCCGCGCGGGTGGAGCAGGCCGTGCGCCTGTCGAGCCTCCTGGCCGCGAGCAGCGCGGCGCGCCCGCCCGCCGGCGCGTAGCCCGCACGGGCGGCGGACGCGGTTCCGAGCCCGGCATCGATCGGAGGATGGAGGACGAAAAACGGCCGGCGATCCGCGAGGGATCGCCGGCCGTCTCGCGATTCGGACGACGGGCGTCAGCCGCCGCCCAGCTTGCGCTCCAGGATCTCGCGGACCAGGGCGGGGTTGGCGCTGCCGCCGCTCTGGCGCACCACCTGGCCCACGAAGAAGCCCAGCAGCCCCGTCTTCCCCGCGCGGTACTCGTCGGCCTTGGCGGCGTTGGCGGCGAGCACCGCGTCCACGGCCGGCTCCAGCGCGCCCGCGTCGCTCACCTGGCGCAGGTTGCGGCGCTCCACGATCTCTTCCGGAACGCCGCCCTCGCGCGCCATCTCCGCCAGCACCGTGCGCCCCGCGCCGCTGGAGATGGCGCCGCCGTCCACCAGGTCGATCAGCCCCTTCAGCTCCGCCGGCCCGAAGGCGATCTCCGCGATCCCGCGCTCCTTCAGCTCCAGCAGGAGGACGTTGACGATCCAGCTCGCCACCCCCTTCGCCCGCGCCCCCGCCGCCACCGTGGCCTCGAACAGCTCCGCGATCCCGGCGTCGCGCGTGAGCACGTCCGCCTCCTCGCCCGAGAGCCCCATCTCCGCCTCGTAGCGCGCGCGCCGCGCCTCCATCTCCGGCGAGCGGCTCACCTCCGCCGTCGCCCTCGGACGCGCCTTCGCGCCGTCGGGCGAGGCGGACTCGCGCGGCTTCTTCGCGGTCTTCGGCGCCTCGGGCTTCGCGGGCGCCTGCGCGGCCTTCGTCCAGGTGTCGCGGAGCGTCACCGTGCGGTTGAACACCAGCGCGCCCGGCTTCGAATCCTCCCGATCCGAGACGAAGTAGCCCACGCGCTCGAACTGGTAGCGGCTCCCCGGCTCGTCATCGCCCACGCTGGGCTCCACCACGCCCTTCAGGATGACCAGCGACTCGGGGTTCAGGAACTCCTGGAAGTCCTCCTCGCGCGTGTCCGGATCGGGAACGGTGAAGAGGCGGTCGTAGAGGCGCACCTCGCAGGGAAGCCCGTGCTCGGCCGAGACCCAGTGGATGGTCCCCTTCACCTGCCGCCCGTCCGGCGTGTTTCCGCCGCGCGTCTCGGGATCGTGCGAGCAGCGCAGCTCCACGATCTCCCCCGCGTCGTCCCTCACCACCTCGTCGCAGCGGATGACGTAGGCGTAGCGCAGCCGCACCTCGCCGCCGGGAACCAGGCGGTGAAAGCCCTTCGGCGGATCTTCCGCGAAGTCGTCGCGGTCGATGTAGAGCACGCGCGAGAACGGGACGGGGCGCGAGCCCTCGTTGGGCACGTCGTGCGGCCAGTAGGGCGCGTCCAGCTCCTCCGACGTCCCCTCGGCGTAGCTGGTCAGCACCACGCGCAGGGGATTGAGGACGCAGAGGACGCGCGGCGCGCGGTGGTTCAGGTCGTCGCGGATGGCATGGTCCAGCTTGGCCATGTCCACGCGGCTGTTGACCTTGGCGATCCCCATCCGGGCCCAGAACGCGCGGATGGCCTCCGGCGTCACCCCGCGGCGGCGGAGTCCCGCCAGCGTGGGCATCCGCGGATCGTCCCACCCGCTCACCCGGCCCCCCTCCACCAGCGCCCGCAGCTTGCGCTTGCTGACGATGGTGTACTCCAGCTCCCCGCGCGCGAACTCGTGCTGGCGCGGGCGGAAGGGCTCGCGCCCGCGGCCGCGCTCGAAGTCCTGCCAGTGGTCAACCACCCAGTCGTAGATGGCGCGGTTGTTGTCGAACTCCAGCGTGCAGAGGGAGTGGGTGATCCCCTCGATGGCGTCCTCCAGCGGGTGCGCGTAGTCGTACAGCGGGTAGATGCACCACTTGTCGCCCGTGCGGTAGTGGTGCGCGTGGCGGATGCGGTAGAGCACGGGGTCGCGCAGCAGCATGTTGCGCGCGGAGAGGTCGATGCGGGCGCGCAGCACGTGGCTCCCGTCGGGAAACTCGCCCGCCCGCATCCGCCGGAACAGGTCCAGGCTCTCCTCCGCCGACCGGTCGCGGAAGCGCGTGGGGCGCCCCGGCTCCGTCACCGTCCCGCGCGCCTCGCGGATCTCCTCCTCCGTGGACGAGTCCACGTACGCCAGCCCCTTGCCGATCAGGTGCTCGGCGAAGGCGTACATGTCCTCGAAGTAGTCCGCCGCGTAGAACAGGCTCTCGCCCCAGTCGAAGCCCAGCCACTTCACCAGGTCGATGATGGACTCCACGTAGCGGATGTCCTCCGTCTCCGGGTTGGTGTCGTCGAAGCGGAGGTGGCACCGCCCCCCCGTCTCCGCCGCGATCCCGAAGTTGAGCGCGATGGACTTGGCGTGGCCGATGTGCAGGTAGCCGTTGGGCTCCGGCGGAAAGCGCGTGACCACGCTCTGGTGCTTCCCCGAGCGCAGGTCGCCGGCGACGATGGCACGGATGAAGTCCAGGCTTTCCTTGTCGGCGTACGCGTCCGGCGCGTCGGCGGGGGCGCTGCTGGCGGCGGTGTTGTCCACGATCGTCTCGTCTCTTCTCAATCGTCCGCGGCGAGGCCGGAGCCTCCGCCGTGTACGCACCTTGCCTCAAAAACTTCGATGGAACCCGAAGAATAGCGCAGCCGCTCGCGATTCTCAACGTGCGGCCGATGCCGCGATCCGCCGCTCCGCATCCCGAAACCGGGTGCGGCGCCGGGATCAGCCGCTCACTCGCGCGCGGAACGCGGCACCTCCCCGAACGGCCGACGCGCGTCCCGGCGTCTCCCGTGGGCGACCGCGCGTCGGCGGCAGCGGCGGTTGACGGCAGACGTTTCCGGCAGGTAGATCTGAGAACGGGCGGAGCCCCGCCCGCCACCAATTCCTCCAATGCAGAGGCAGAGATGAAGAAGCTGAAGCTGAACCCGGACGATCTCCGCGTCGAGAGCTTCGCGCCATCGCGGGCGCCGGCGGGCGCGGGCACCGTGCGCGCGTACCTGACCCAGTACGTGGACGTGGGATGCGACACCGGCGCGCACGGCATCTGCCAGCACGACTTCAACTCCCCCGGGTGCGAGGGCGGCGACGGGGGCACCGGCGATCCCTGCACCGGCAACCCCGACTACACCTGCTGAGCAACCGGATCGTCCGTGCCGCGCGGGACGCCCCCGCGCGGCACGGGAGCCTGGAAAGGGATCCTCGCTGCTCACGAAATCCGGGGGGCGGGGCAGCCTGATCGTCCTCGATCGACGAAACCGCGTGGCGTTGAATTGGCGAAGAGCGGGGCCGGAGATCGGCTCCGCTCTTTCGATGGGCGGCCCCGGCTCCTACGAAGACGGCCGGGGATCGTCCCGTCCAGCGCGCTTCCCGCGGGAGGCGGGTCTTCGCTATGTTGAATCTCCGCTATCGCTTACGTCCGGCGCGTCGCGAGGAGCGCCCATGACCACGAGCGCCCATGTCCACGGACGGATACTTTCGCCCCCTCTCCCGCGCCGCGCTGCGGCTGGTCGAAGGACGCCCCGAGGCGGCGGCGCTGCTCAGGCGCTTCGACCCGTGGTTCAGGGCGGACGATCCCGATTCCGGGTGGCCGCAGCACGTCCGCGCCATGTACGCCTGGCTGGGGGCCGCCGGCGAGCGCGACCCCGACGAGGTGCACGAGCTGGCGGCGGAGATGTCGCAGGTCAACTTCTGGGGCGAGGTGACGGACGACGAGGTGCGCGCGCTGGTCGCCACCCGACTGACGCTGGACGACGTGCCCCCCAGCGTGCAGGTGTGCGGCGCCGGCTGGCCCGAGCTGCACTTTCTCCTCACCGGGACGCAGTGGACCCCCGGGACGCCGCTCGCGCGTCCGCTGGGAAGGCGCGAGATCGGCGACGCGGGGCCGCACGGCGCCACGCGGCTCCTGAACCCCGCCGAGGTGGCCACCGCCGCGGGGATGCTCTCCTGCGCGCGGGTCGACGAGCTCGCCGCCCGCTTCCGGTCGGTGAAGCCGCGCACCCCCTTTCCCGCCCCGTGGGAAGCGCGCCGCGCCGAGTGGATCGACAGCTTCGGCGAGGTGTGCGACCAGTACGTGGACGCCCACGCGCGCGGGCACGGGATGATGGTCTACGTGGCCTGATCGCTGATCGCCCCGGCGCGGGCGCCGTCCGTGGGCTGGTCCGGAGCCCGCGGGGGGCGTAGCTTTTCCCGCTTCCGGCGCCGCACCCGCCGATCCCCGTCGTCCGATCGACCGACCCGCTCCGCCCGCCCGCCGGGCTTACACGCAGAGAGACCACAGGATGGCCGACCAGATCCGCGTCCGCTTCGCTCCCAGCCCCACGGGCTACCTGCACGTGGGCGGCGCCCGCTCGGCGCTGTACAACTGGCTCTACGCCCGCAGGCACGGCGGCGTCTTCGTGCTGCGCATCGAGGACACCGACCGCGAGCGCTCCACCGACGCCTCCACGCAGACCATCCTGGACGGGATGCGCTGGCTGGGGCTCACCTGGGACGAGGGGCCCTTCTTCCAGACCGCCGGCATCGAGCGCCACACGGCGGACGCGAAGCGGCTCCTGGCCGAGGGGAACGCGTACCGCTGCTTCTGCACGCCGGAGGAGCTGGCCGCCAAGCGCGAGGCGATGGGGAACGAGTACCGCTACGACCAGAAGTGCCGCGCGATCGCGCCGGAGGAGAGCGAGGCCCGCGCCGCCGCCGGCGAGCCGTTCACCGTGCGCTTCAAGGTCCCCGCCGGCGCCACCGAGTGGACCGACGAGGTCTACGGGCCCATCCGCTTCGAGAACGAGAGCATCGAGGACTTCATCGTCCTGCGCACCGACGGGACGCCCATCTACAACATGGCCGTGGTCTCGGACGACGTGGACATGCGCATCACCCACGTGATCCGCGGCGAGGACCACGTGGCCAACACGCCCAAGCAGATCCTCCTCTACCGCGCCCTCGGCCACCCCGTCCCCGTCTTCGCCCACCTCCCGCTGATCCTGGGGCCGGACGGGAAGAAGCTCTCCAAGCGCCGCAACGCCGTGGCCGTGGGCGACTACGCCGAGAAGGGGATCCTCCCGGAGACGCTGATGAACTTCCTGGCCCTCCTGGGCTGGAACCCCGGCGACGACCGCGAGCTGATGACCATCGCCGAGATGACCGACCTCTTCTCGCTGGAGCGCATCAACAAGAAGGGCGCGATCTTCGACACCGAGAAGCTGGAGTGGATGAACGGCCAGTACCTGGCCCAGCGCACGGCCGAGGACCTCTTCCCCCTGGTCGCCCCGCTGCTGGTGGCCGAGGGGCTGATGACGGCGGAGGAGACGGAGAGCCGCCGCGACTGGCTCCTGGCGCTGATCGACCAGCTCAAGGTGCGCTCGCGCACGGTGCTGGAGATGGTCCCCCAGGCGCGTGTCTTCCTTTCCGACGCGCTGGAGTACGACGCGGCCGCCGTGGCCAAGGTGTGGAAGGACCCGGCGGAGAGCGCCGCGCGGCTGGCGCTGGTGCGCGAGGCGCTGGAGGGGCTGGAGCCGTGGGAGGCCGGGGCGGTGGACGGCGCGCTCCGCGAGGCGGCCGAGCGCGCCGGCGTGGGGCTGGGGAAGATCGCGCAGCCGCTCCGGCTGGCGCTCACGGGGAGCGCCGCCAGCCCGGGGATCGACTTCGTGGTGGCTGCAATGGGACGTGCCCGCGTATTGCGCCGGATCGACGCCGCGCGGGCGCGGCTGGCCTCCGGAACGGGGGCGTAAATAAAATCGTTGACATCCATTGCACGCGCGCCTAAGTTGCGCTGCGAGGCCGGATAGCACGGAAACAAGCCGTGCTTCCGTCACACGGATGATTCCCAGCCATCCGCGTCCGTGACGGTGTCGGGCGGGCCGAACGTGGGGGGAGGCGCGCCGCCGCTCTCCCCATTCACCCGCATCCCTCCAAGCGCATTCGCCGCGTGCGGCTTCCCGCATGCACTCAGCTGGTTCTTATCCCTCTGTCATGCGGTCCAAGGAGGCAGCCATGCCGGAGCCATTGACCAAGATCGAGCGCAGGATCCTGAACTACCTGGTGGACTATCTCAAGGAGAACACCTACCAGCCGAGCATCCGCGAGATCGGGAAGCGCTTCGGGATCAAGTCCACCAAGACCGTCTCCGAGCACCTGCAGTCGCTCGCGGACAAGGGGCACATCGAGCGGGACGCGTCGCGCTCGCGCGGGGTGAAGATCGTGGGGATGAACCTGTATCCCCAGGTGCTCTCCGTCCCGCTCTACGGCGAGATCGCCGCGGGAACGCCGGCGCTCCTGCGCGACCACGTCCAGGAGGACTACGAGGTCGACCGCAAGCTGGTGGCCTCGGCCGACGCCTTCTTCCTGCGCGTGGACGGGGACAGCATGGAGGGGATGGGGATCATGGACGGCGACCTGGTCCTGGTGGAGCCGGTCGCTCCCGGCGAGGTGAAGAACGGCGAGATCGTGGCCGCGCGGCTGGGGGGCAAGGGCACGGTGAAGCGCTACTTCGAGAACGACGGCAAGGTGGTGCTGGAGCCGGCCAACTCGAGCTACGCGCCCATCCTGGTGCACGAGCACGCCGACTTCACGCTCCTGGGCCGGGTGGGCGGCCTCTTCCGCCGCTTCACGCGCGAGCAGACCGAAGTGCTGCAGGAACACTGAGCGGTGCTCGGGATCGGATCGCGAAACCCTCCTCCGGGCTGGCCCGGGGGAGGGTTTTCGCATTTTCTCGGTCCGGTGCAATGTGGGAGAGTGGAATGAAAATATTGTATACAGCCTATTGCTCATGGACTTTGCAATATCCCGGAAACACTGTATTGCGTAGGCGGATGTTTCCTTTCGGCCGCGCGTCGGCAGTTGAGAAAAGACTCCCAAATGTTTTCAGCCGCGTGCCCTGGGGGATTTAGATTCCTCGAAATTGTGGATCGGCGTGGTGGCGTCCCGGCGCGCCTCCCGCTATCCTCCGCGGCGCGGTCGACGAGGGGTCGGGAGCGATGACGAACGGGGCGGGGGAGATGAGCGAGGCGGGGGACGAGCACTGGATGCGGCTGGCGCTGGAGGAGGCGCGCGCGGCGGAGGCGCTGGGCGAGGTGCCGGTGGGGGCGGTGATCGTGCGCGGCGGTGAGCTGGTGGCGCGCGGCCACAACCTGACGCACACGCTGCAGGACCCCAGCGCGCACGCCGAGATGGTGGCCATCCGCCGCGCGGCGCAGGCCACCGGGCACTGGCGGCTGCTGGAGTGCACGCTGTACGTGACGCTGGAGCCGTGCGCCATGTGCTCCGGCGGCATCGTCCTGGCCCGCATCCCGCGCCTGGTCTACGCGGCGGCGGACCCCAAGGCGGGGATGTGCGGGTCGCTGGACAACCTGGTCCAGCATCCGCGCCTCAACCACCGCGTCGACCTCGTCACCGGCGTGCTGGCCGACGAGTCCGGCGACCAGCTCCGCGCCTTCTTCCGCGCGCGCCGGCGCAGCCGGTCGCACCCCCAGGACCCGAGCGCGGGCGAGGGATCGTGACGCTGCGAGCCTACTACCGCCGCGCGCTCCTCCTCCCGGTCGTCGTCCCGCTCCTCTTCGCGCCCGGGCTCTGGTTCGCCGACCGGCTTCCGCTCGGCCTGGGGGTGCTGCTGGTGTCGCTGCTGGTCTCGCCGCTGGTGGGCGGCGTTCCCTACCTGATCTTCGTCCTCCTGCTGCGCCGGCGGACGCGCGGCTGGCCCGACGGGCGGCTGCGGCGGATCGCCCTCGTCGCTCCTCTCCTCTTCGCGCCGCTGCTGGCCGCCGTCCTCCTCCCGGCCGCCTGGTTCGAGCGCGGCAGCTTCTGGAGCGCGGCCGAGCTGGTGGGCGGCTGGTGCGTCCCCCTCGCCCTCGTCCTCGGCTACGCCTACGTCGCGATCGCGGAGGCGGGGCGCCTCGTCCTGGAGCGCCGCGGGAAGATCGATCGAGCGGCGTGAGATCGGGCCCGAGCGACGCCTCCGCGGCCGATCGTCCATCGATCCTCACCGAATCTCCCTCAATCCTGCTTGGCGAGCGTCGAAGCGAGGCGCATCGTCCTGAAGTGGCGCGGGAAGATCGATCGAGCGGCGTGAGATCGGGCTTGAGCGACGCCTCCGCGGAGGACCTTCCATCGATCCTCATCGAACCTCCTCCGATCTCCCGTGGCGATTGCGGAGCCCGGGCGCATCGTCCTGACCCGGCCGGGACGATCGAGCGGGCCGCGCGTGAAGCCGGGATCGCGTCGGAGGGTGCGATCGATCTCGCTCACCACCGGAGTCTCGTGCTCGCCCGGGCCCCGCCAACTGCGTCATCGGGGGGGGATGTGAAGCAAGGGGAAGCTTCCGCGCCGATCCTCATGATGACGCTGTGGCGATGCCTGGAGGTGCGCAAGCGGCAGGCGGACACGGATCGGGGAGAGGGAGGACCGAAGGGGGCTCATCAAAAAAAAAATTTCGATCCTCATCTCCGGCGAGGGTTCCACGGCTGGAGGCGGGCTTTCTCTCCCGGATGCGACCGCCTCGTCGCAGCCCGAACGATGCTCGCGCGGCCGATCTTCCACTGATCCGCTTCCGATCTCCGGTCGATCCTCCTCGATCGACCTTCTTCGCCGTCCGCTTCGTTGACACCCGGCGCGGGTGGAGGGTACCTTTGCGCGGCTCCCACTCCTCCACGCACGCCAGCCCGACTCAATGACCGAAGACCGCCGCTCCATCATGGACGCGCCCGCCGTGGAACGGGCGCTCTCGCGCATGGCCGCGGAGGTGCTCCGGCTGGCGGGCGGCGTCACCGAGAGCCTGGTGCTGGTGGGGATCCACCGCCGCGGCGTGCAGCTGGCCGACCGCATCGCCGACGAGATCGAGCGCGCCGCCGGCTCCCCGGTCGCCACCGGGAGCCTGGACATCACCCTCTACCGCGACGACCTGATGGTGGTGGGCCCGCGCCCGGTGATCGGCCAGACGCGCCTTCCCGGGCTGGGGATCGACGAGCGGGTGGTGGTGATCGTGGACGACGTCCTCTACACGGGGCGCACCGTGCGCGCCGCCCTGGACGAGCTGGCCGACTTCGGCCGGCCCCGGCGGACGCTGCTGGCCGTCCTGATCGACCGCACCGGGCGCGAGCTGCCGATCCAGGCCGACGTGGTGGGGGAGCGGGTGGAGGTGCCGGAAGGCGGGCGCGTGGAGGTGATGGTACCGGAGATCGACGGGAAGATGGGAGTGGAGCTGGTGGGGAGGAACGCGTGACGCGGCAGCAGGAGCCGGAGGTGCCGACCTTCGGCAAGGACCTGGTGGGGCTGGAGGAGCTCTCGCGCGAGCAGCTCACCGCGCTGCTGGACACGGCCGAGCACTTCAAGGAGATCTCCGTCCGCCCGGTGCGCAAGGTGCCGGCGCTGCGCGGGCGCACCATCGTCAACGCCTTCTTCGAGAACTCCACGCGCACCCGCGTCTCCTTCGAGTTCGCCGAGAAGCGGATGGGGGCGGACACCGTCTCCATCTCCACCACCGGCTCCAGCGTGCAGAAGGGGGAGACGCTGGTGGACACGGCGCGCAACCTGGAGGCGATGGGGATCGACATGGTGGTCATCCGCCACGCCTCCTCCGGCGCCGCCCGCTTCCTGGCCGAGCGCATCCCCTCCAGCGTGATCAACGCGGGCGACGGCAAGCACGAGCACCCCACGCAGGGGCTGCTGGACCTGCTGACCATCCGCGACCACCGCGGCCCCATCGAGGGGCTGAAGGTGTGCATCTGCGGCGACGTGCTGCACTCGCGCGTGGCCCGCTCCAACATCCACGGCCTCCGCCGCCTGGGCGCGGAGGTGGCCGTCTGCGGCCCCGTCACCCTGCTTCCGCCCTGCGTGGAGGAGCTGGGGGTGACGGTGTTCCGCCGCATCGAGGACGCCATCGAGTGGGCCGACGTCCTGAACGTCCTCCGCCTCCAGCTGGAGCGGATGAAGAGCGGCTTCATCCCCTCCCTCCGAGAATACAACCGGGTCTTCGGGGTCACGCGCGAGCGGGTGGAGAACGCCCCGCGCGACCTCCTGATCCTGCACCCCGGCCCCATGAACCGCGGCGTGGAGATCGACAGCGACGTGGCCGACGGGCCGCATTCCGTCATCCTTCAGCAGGTGACCAACGGCGTGGCGGTGCGCATGGCCGTCCTCTACCTCCTCTCCGGGGGCCGCCCCGAGCAGGCCGAGACCGTGAAGCAGGGAGGCGAGGGATGAGGCCCATCGTGCTGCGCGGCGGGCGCGTGATCGACCCGTCGCAGACCACGGACGCAACGATCGACGTCCTTCTCGCCGACGGCCGCGTCGCCGCGCTGGGCGAGAGCCTCTCCGCGCCGGACGACGCGGAGTCGGTCGACGTCTCGGGGCTGATCGTGACCCCGGGGCTGATCGACGTGCACGTGCACCTGCGCGAGCCGGGGCAGGAGCACAAGGAGACCATCTCCACCGGCGCGCGGGCGGCGGCCGCGGGCGGCTTCACGGCCGTGGTGGCCATGCCGAACACCGATCCGCCCATCGACTCCCCCGCCGCCGTGGGATTCGTGCGGGCGCAGGGCGAGGCGGCGCGGGCGGCGCGGGTCTTTCCCAGCGGGTGCATCACCATGGGGCAGAAGGGCGAGCAGCTCACCGAGTTCGGCGAGCTGATCGACGCCGGCGCCGTCTGCGTGACGGACGACGGGAAGCCGGTGCTGAGCGCGGGGATGATGCGGATGGCGCTGGAGTACGCGCTGACCTTCGACCTCCCCGTGGCCGTGCACGAGGAGGAGGTGACGCTCTCGCGCGGCGGCACCATGAACGAGGGGATCATCGCCACGCGGCTGGGGCTCACGGGAATCCCCAACGCCAGCGAGGACGTGATGATCGCCCGCGACCTGATGCTGGCCGAGCTGACCGGCGGGCGCGTGCACATCCAGCACGTGGCCACCCGCGGCGGCGTGGAGCTGATCCGCGCCGCCAAGGCGAAGGGGATCCGCGTCACCGCCGAGGGGAGCCCGCACCACTTCACGCTGACGGACGCGGCGGTGGAGTGGTACGACACCAACGCCAAGATGAACCCGCCCCTCCGCTCCGCCACCGACCGCGACGCCGTGCGCGCGGGGGTGGCCGACGGGACGCTGGACGTGATCGCCACCGACCACGCGCCGCACCACTACGACGAGAAGGAGCAGGCGTTCGAGGACGCCCCCTTCGGCATCGTGGGGCTGGAGACGGCGCTGGGGCTGGCCTACACCGAGCTGGTGGCGACCGGCCTCCTCGATCTCTCGACGCTGATCGAGCGGATGAGCTGCGCGCCGGCGCGGTCGATGTCGCTGGACCGCATCGGCCTGGGCTCGCTGCGCGTGGGATCGGCGGCGGACGTGACGGTGATCGACCCCCGCGCGGAGTGGACGGTGGATCCGAAGACCTTCCTCTCCCTCTCCCGCAACACGCCCTTCGCCGAGCGGAAGCTGCGCTGCCGCGCGGTGCGGACCATCGTGGCGGGGCGCACGGTGTGGGAGGGCGGGCGATGAGCGGGCTGGCGCGGATGACGGCGTCGCGGCTGGACCCGCGCGGCTTCTGCGGGGCGCCGTCGTGGCCGGCCATCCGCGACCTGGCGGACGGGCGCGACGTGACGGCGTGCTACCTGGTGCTGGAGAAGCACCGCAAGGAGACCAAGTCGCTCAAGCCCTACCTCCACCTGGTGCTCGGGGACCGATCGGGGACGATCGAGGCCAAGGTGTGGGACTTCGCCGACCGCTACGACGCCGCCTTCGGCGCGGAGGACGTGATCGGCGTGCGGGGGCGCACCAGCCTGTACAACGGGAAGCTGGAGCTGACGGTCACGGCGCTGGAGCCGCTGGCCGTGGGCGACGACGACCTGGCGCTCTTCCTTCCCGCCTCGCCGCGCGACCGCGGGGTGATGGGGAAGGAGCTGGACCAGCTGATCGACAGCGTGGGGAACGGGGGGCTCCGGACGCTGCTGGAGCGGTGCGTGGGCCGGCGCTCGAACCTCGGCCGCCAGTACCGCATCCACCCGGCGGCCAAGAAGAACCACCACGCCTACATCGGCGGGCTGATGGAGCACTCGCTCTCCGTGGCCCGCGCCGCCGACCGGCTCTGCGCGCACTACATCGCCCAGGGCGCGCGGCTGGACCGCGACCTGCTGGTGTGCGGCGCGCTGCTGCACGACATCGGCAAGGTGCGCGAGCTGTCGGCGCGGCGGACGTTCGCGTACACGGACGAGGGGCACCTGCTGGGGCACATCGTGCTGGGGATCGGGATGGTGGAGAGCGAGGCCCGGCAGATCCCGGGGATCGCGGAGGAGACGCTCCTCCACCTCCTGCACCTGATCGCCAGCCACCAGGGGCGCCACGAGTGGGCCAGCCCCAAGGTGCCGCAGACCTTGGAGGCGCTGATCCTCCACTACGCCGACGACCTGGACGCCAAGATGAACCCCGCCATCGCCCTCCTCTCGCAGGTGGAGGACGGGGCGTGGACGGGCTACGACCGCTCGCTGGAGCGATCCTTCTTCCAGCCCCCCGCCTTTCCGGCGGTGGCGGAGGTGGAGCCGGTGGCGCCCGCGGAGGTGGTGGAGGTGGTGCTGGACATGTTTCGAGGATAGAAAAGAAGAACAGAAGTCCTTAGTGCCTAGTGCTTGGTCCTTGGTGGACGGATCGGGAGATCAGGATGCGGGAGGTTGATCTCCCGCTGTTCGCACCAAGGACTAAGGACCAAGGACGAAGCACTATCAGTTCGCGTTCCGCGCCCCGGCGCCGCCCTTTCGCAAGGACCTGCAACGCATGACTCCCACGAACGCCGCCGGCCCCGAGGCCGGGTCCACCGTCGAGGCGCTGGTCCAGCAGCGCGAGCAGCTGCGCGGATGGATCGCCAGGCTGGACGAGGTGAAGACGGACGCGCCCAGCCGCGTGGCCCAGCGCGTCCGCGCCGACTACGAGGACCGCCTCCGCCGCGTCACCGAGGAGCTGGGCGCGCACCGCGAGGAGATCGAGCGCAACCTGGACTCCCTCCGCGCCGAGCTGCAGGCCGCCGAGGACCGCCGCACCCACGCGGCCGACGCGCTGGACGAGACGCAGCTGCGCCACCTGATCGGCGAGCTGGACGACGGCGCCTGGAACGACGTGCGCCCCCACCTGGAGAGCGCCCTGGCCGACGCGGACGACGGGCTCGCCCGCACCCGCGGCGAGGTGGAGCGCCTCTCCGCGCTGGCCGGCGAGATCGCCGAGGCGGAGCCGGAGGCCGCGCCGCAGTCGTTCGCGCCGCAGCCCGCCGCGGAGCCCGAGCCCGCCGCCGATCCGGTGGCGGAGGCGCCGGCCGCCGAGGAGGCGCTGCCGATCGTCGACGACGACGCGCCGCTCTTCGCGGAGCCGGCGGCGGCTCCGGCGGCGGAGTCGGGGACGTCGGGGGCGTCGGACGAGGAGCTGGACGCGTGGCTGAGCGGGGTGGAGGCGGAAGCCGGGTTCGCCAGCCGCCCCGCCGAGCCCGCGCCGCCCGCTCCCGCCCCGGCCGCCGAGGCGCCTCCCGCGGCCGCGGCCGACGACTGGGACCCGTTCGCCAACGAGTTCGGCGGCGCGCCCGCCGCCCCGGCGGCGCAGCCCGGGGACGCGGCGGACGACCTGCCGTGGCTGGACGCCATCGACGGCGGCGGCGCGGCGGAGGCGCAGCCGGCGCGGGAGCCGGTGGACGAGCTGGCCTTCCTGGACGACCTGGACCGCGACACGGGCGTGTCGCCGGGCGGCGGGTTCTCCGGGAGTGCGGGGGCTCCCCCGGCCACTCCGGCGGCGGACCTGGCCGCGGACGACCTGGCGTTCCTGGAGGAGCTGGACCGCGCCATCTCCGGCGGCGCGGCGGGGCGGCAGCCGGCTTCACCCCCGGCCGCGACGCCCACCCCGGCGCCCGCGAAGGATCTCACCGGCGCCATCACCCCCAGCGCCGCGCAGGAGCCGCGCAAGAAGGGCGAGTCGCTGCTCTGCAAGGAGTGCGGGGCCATCAACGAGCCCCAGGCGTGGTACTGCGAGATCTGCGGGAGCGAGCTGTAGGAAGGGAAGGGTACAGGGGACAGGTTACAGGGGACAGCCGGCCCCTTCTTCCGCGGGGTCGCGGGGGAGGGGCCGCTTTCGTTCCAGCAGGGGATGGATGGCGGGGGGTGCGTCTTCGGTGGTCGCGGCCGGGGCGCGGGAGCGGCGAGACAGCCCGTCCCCGGAACCGCCGGAGCGATGGCGAAGAGCTTCGGTGCGCGGCCGCGGCCTCCGCGCGGGTGCGTGAACACACCCGCTGGAACCACGGGAAGCCTCGCCGGAGCTCCGCGCACGGGAAAGTCCGGTGGGGCGAGGCTGCACGCGACTGCGTCGCCCGGTGTCGCGGACGATGGTCGGGGCGCGCGCCGTTGCCGTTGAAGCCTTGCCCCACGCCGAGCCATCGGCTGCACCATCGCCTGTCGGCAAGGCTTTCCGTGGTGCTAGCCGGCGGCTTCAGCCGCTGGCGAGGGGGCGGCAGCTGGCGGGCTGACGCTGGCGCGGAGGCCGCGGCGGCGACACGGTCGCGGGCCGCAACGGACCCGGAGCGGGCGGATGCGTGGGGAACAGACAGAAAGCCCGCCGACCACGAAAGGGTCGGCGGGCCGTCGGGGCGGAACTCCGCGGGGTGCGCGGGTTACGCCGCCAGCTTGCCGATGAAGGCGCTCAGGCGCGACTTGGCGCGGGCGGCCTTGTTCGGATGGATGATCCGCTTGCGCGCGGCGCGGTCCAGGAGCGAGGCGGCCTCGCGAAGGGCCACGTCGCCGGCCTCGCGGCTCGTCGCCGAGCGGACACCCTTGAGCGCGGTGCGAAGACGCGAGCGGAACGCGCGATTGCGGGCGGCGCGGATCTCGTTGGTCCGCATCCGCTTTTCGGCGGACTTGACGTTCGGCAAGGCTGGCTCTCCAGAATAGCGGCGCCAGACGCTGGCGCCGAATGACGGTGTTTGTGCGAAAACGAAACGGCTGCCCGGAAAACGGGAAGCCGAATGATACCCGGCGCCGGCGCGCCTGTCAACCCCGTGGGAGCCTCGCTTTGACAGGCACTCCCCCCCTCACTACCTTGCCCCACCATGGATTTCAATGTCGAGCGCGTCCTGATCGCGCTTCCCGTCCTCCTCCTCTCGCTCACCGTGCACGAGTTCGCGCACGCGTGGATGGCGCAGAGGCAGGGGGACGACACCGCGTACATGCTGGGCCGCGTCACGCTGGATCCGCGCGCGCACCTGGAGCCCATCGGCTCCCTCCTCTTCCCCATCATCGGGATCGGGACGGGGATGCCGCTGCTGGGATGGGCGAAGCCGGTCCCCACCAACCCGCGCAAGTACCGCAGCTACAAGCGCGGCGACATCCTGGTGTCGCTGGCCGGGGTGATGGCCAACGCGGTGCTGGCGGTCCTCTTCGCCCTGCTCGTCCTCCTCTTCGTGGTGGTGGTGCGGGGGATGGAGTCGCCGCCGCAGTTCCTGAGCACGCTCTTCCAGATGCTGGTGATGGGCGTCTTCGCCAACGTGGGGCTCATCTTCTTCAACCTCCTCCCCATCCCCCCGCTGGACGGGAGCCACGTCTTCTACCACCTCCTCCCGCCCAACCTGGGCGCCAGCTTCCGCCAGCTCCAGCCGTACGGGATGATGATCCTGTGGGGGCTGGCCCTCTTCGGCGGGTTCGGGTGGATGGGGGGGATCATCACCACCGTCTCGGGCGTGCTCCTGGCTCCCACCGGCCTGTCCGTGGGCTGAAGGCGGGGCGCCCATGGAGCTGCAGCTCGCCGCGCGCGACCCCTTCGAGATCGACCTGGAGCGCTTCCACGGGCCGCTGGACCTGCTCCTGCACCTGATCCGCGGGCAGCAGATCGACATCTTCGACATCCCCATCTCGCGCATCACCGAGCAGTTCCTGGCGGCGATCCGCGCCGTGGAGCGGCTGGAGCTGGAGCGCGCGGGGGAGTTCCTGGAGATGGCGGCCACGCTGGTGCGCATCAAGGCGCAGATGCTCTTCCCGCGCCCCGCCGGCGCCGACGAGGACGACGACCCCCGCGCCGACCTGGTCCGCCGCCTGCTGGAGTACGAGCACTTCCGCGAGGCCGCCCGGCTGATGGAGCGCGCCGAGCGCGACCGCAGCCGCCTCTTCGCCCGCGGCTTCGTGGAGGTGCGCCCCGCGCCGCGCCTGGCCGACCTCCCGCTGGAGACGGGGTGGGCCGAGGTGTGGGAGGCGGCCGTCCGCCTGGGCGAGCGGCTGGCCGAGGTGCAGGCGGTCCACACCGTGCACGGCCGGCCGGTGAAGATCGAGGAGAAGATGAACGAGGTGGTGGACGCGCTGGCCGAGCACCGCCGCGTGGAGTTCACGGCGCTCGTGGCCCCGTGGGGGACGCGCATCCACGCGGTGGCGCTCCTCCTGGCCTGCCTGGAGCTGGGAAAGCGCAGCGTGGTCCGCCTCCGCCAGGCCGGTCCCTTCTCCGCGCTCTGGATCTACCGCGCGCGGCAGCAGCAGGCGGAGGCCGCCGTGGCCGTCGCGGAGGCGGAGGCGTGAGGGCCAGCCGGATGGTGGAGGCGCTCCTCTTCGCCAGCGAGGCGCCGCTTTCCGCGGCCGAGCTGGCGCGGGCCGACGAGTCGCTGGACGAGGAGCAGGTGGAGGCCGCGCTGGCCGAGCTCCGCGCCGAGTACGACCGCGACGAGCGCGCCTTCGGCATCTTCGAGGTGGGCGGCGGCTACCAGCTGCTCACGCGGCCGGAGTACGCGCCGGTGCTGGAGCGCTTCGACACCGTCCCCTCCAGCCAGCGCCTCTCGGGGCCGGCGCTGGAGACGCTGGCCATCATCTCCTACCGCCAGCCCGTGGGGCGCGCGGAGCTGGAGGAGATCCGCGGGGTGGGCGCCGGGGGCGTCCTCAAGACGCTCCAGGAGCGCGGCCTGATCGAGGTGGTGGGGCGCGGCGAGGGGCTGGGCCGCCCGCTGCTGTACGGCACGACGACGTTCTTTCTCCAGCACTTCGGCTTCCGATCGCTGGACGACCTTCCGCGCCCGGAGGAGCTCCCCGTGGTGCTCGCCCGGCGCGATCCAGATCCGCAACCCGAGCTCCCGTTCGCCGATGCCTCCCAAGGGTAAGCACCACGCCCACTCCGAGGAGGTCCGCCTCCAGATCTACCTCGCCCGCGCGGGAATCGCCTCGCGCCGCCACAGCGAAGAGCTGATCGCGGAGGGGCGCGTGACCGTCAACGGCGAGACCGTGACCGCGCCCGGCACCCGGGTGCGCCCCGGGACCGACCAGGTGGTGGTGGACGGGGAGCCCGTCATCGAGCAGCCCACCACCTGGATCGCGCTGCACAAGCCGCGCGGCTACGTGACCACGCGCATCGACCCGTACGGCCGCAAGACGGTCTACGAGCTGATCCCCGACAAGTACCAGGGCCTCTTCCACGTGGGCCGGCTGGACCGCGACAGCGAGGGCGTGCTCCTGCTCACCAACGACGGCGAGCTGGCCAACCGCATGCTGCACCCGTCGTTCGGCGTCACCAAGGAGTACTGGGCGGACGTGGAGGGGAAGCCGACGTCGGACGCGCTCCACCAGCTCACCGAAGGCGTGGAGGTGGAGGGCGAGAGCTTCCGCGCCGAGTCGGTGCGGCGGCTGCACCAGGTGGACGACAACGTCTTCCGGCTGGAGGTGGTGCTGCGCGAGGGGAAGAAGCGCGAGGTTCGGCGGATGCTGGACGCCGTGGGCCACCCCGTCAAGCGCCTGAGCCGCCGCCGTTTCGGCCCCATCTCCGTCGGCGAGCTGCCGATGGGGAAGTGGCGCATCGTCCCTCCCGCCGAGCTGACTTCCGTGGCCGCTGGCAATCCCGCGAAGAAGACCCGCCCCCGCAACGCCGAGGGCGAGGCCGTCGAAGCCCCCGCCGAGGCGACGGGCGGCGAAGCCCCGCCGAAGCGCCGCGCTCCGCGCGCCGAAGCCTCCGACCGCGCCGCCGGTCCGCGCGCGAAGACCGGCGATCGCCCCGGCCGTCCCGGCGCGAAGGGTGGAGATCGCCCGGACCGTCCCGGCAAGCCCAAGTACGGCGACCGCGCGGGAGCCAAGCGGAAGGATGAGGATCGTCCCGCCCGCACCGGCGCCAAGGCGTGGGATGCCGATCGCCCCGCCGGCGGCCCCAAGTCGAAGTTCGCCGACCCGCCCGCCTCCCGTCCGCGCAAGCCGCGCGACGAGGAAGAGCGTCCGGCCGGCCGTGGCGGCGCGAAGTCGTGGGATGAAGATCGCCCTCCCGCGCGGAGTGGCCCGAAGTCCAAGTTCGACGGCCCTCCCGCCTCGCGTAGCCGCAAGCCGCGCGACGACGATCGCCCGGCAGGTCGCGGCGGCGCGAAGTCGTGGGATGAAGATCGCCCGCCCGCGCGGAGCGCCCCGAAGTCGAAGTTCGACGGCCCTCCCGCCTCGCGCAGCCGCAAGCCGCGCGACGACGATCGTCCGGCAGGTCGTGCCCGCACGAGGTCGAGGTCCGGCGCCGACGTCGATCACGACGAGTTCGCGGGGAGCTTCGAGGACCGCCCCGCTCGCGGCGGCCCCAAGTCGCGCCCCGGTGCTCGCCCCGCGGGACGCGGAGCCCCTCGGTCGCGTGATGACGATCGTCCGGCAGGTCGTGGCGCGCCTCGGTCGCGAGATGATGAGCGTCCGGCGGGTCGTGGTGCGCCCAGGTCGCGAGATGATGATCGTCCGGCTGGTCGTGGCGCGCCTCGGTCGCGGGATGACGATCGCCCGGCTGGTCGTGGCGCGCCTCGGTCGCGGGATGACGATCGCCCGGCCGGTCGTGGCGCTCCTCGGCCGCGTGATGA
>Ga0247770_1000062_pt1 | contig 91105 bp, 67 predicted proteins | sample UWRJL136409B6_FD_179943 | JGI IMG/M metagenome (GOLD analysis project Ga0247770, IMG submission 179943) | Plant litter microbial communities from Arlington Agricultural Research Station in Wisconsin, United States - UWRJ-L136-409B-6 | ecosystem: Environmental > Terrestrial > Plant litter >...
AATATAATATTAACGTCTTAGTTTTAAACGTTATTTATTAAATTCCCAGATATTACCTCTCTTTTATTAATATGTTAACCTTAAGAAAAGGTAAGGAGATTAAAAAGGTGTAAGCCTAACCTTAGCTTTTTATTATCGATAAGTTAGTTACACGCCTTAAAGACTTAAACCTTAATTAGTAAGGACTGGTTAAGGAACTTAATAAAACCTTCTTTAAAGATATTAAGAGTTGTATTAGTCTTATTAAAAAACTCTAGGTTTAACTTAACGTTATTAAGTTAGAGAATAATAACCTTAGGGGCTTATAAAAGAAACGAGTAAAGCTCCCCTTATTATTACGTTTTAAAGGAGACTTTACACAGCTGGAGTTGTGGATAATTTAGTTTTAAAGTTATATTACTTATTACGATAAGTAGTTCTTTAAAGAAGAAGGAAAGGTTAAATTTATTAGAGTTTTATTAAATAGAGTAGCTGCTTATTAATATAAACCTTATGTAAAGATAATTAACGACCTTTTTATAAACAGAGTATATAAAGAGGCCCTTAAGATTTAGGCCCTTTTTAACGACTTTAACGTTTTTATTAACTAACTCCGGATTAAGTTTAGAGAATTAAATGCCCTAAGACGGGTTAAGTAACACCTTATAACTTTAAGGTAAACGTTTTTAATCTTTAAGTTCTTTACATGTTTTAAATTGGAAGTAGTAAAGATTAAGCTTAGTTAAGAGGCTCTAATAATGCTGTTTTAAAGTAGTTTAAAGGAACATATTATTAGAGACCTTTACTGAGAAGATTAACTAGACTGCCTTTAGGAGCTAGTTAAGATAGTTATTAAGGTTAATAACTGGTATTATAATTATTATTATTAAAAGAACTTTTAAAAAGAGCAAACCCCCTAATTAAATAAATTAAAAAAGGGGAATTAGTTAACTGTAATAAGTTATTATTCTAATTTAATAAATATTAATATAGTAAACTGTTAGAATTGACTTAACTGTGATAAGCCTTAATAATAACAGTAGTAAAAGCAGCTTAAAGACCTGTTACAGGTCTAGTATTTTAATTATGATAAGAAAGGCTATATAGTATAGTAATACTTATTATTAAAGTAAGTTAATTAAAAACCCGTTTTAAAAGGAGGAAAACACATTAAGTTTAACTTAAAAGACGTTTATATTAAGATAGTAGGTAATAAAGAAGATTATACTTAAATAGATAAGTGTAATTTAAAAGATAAAGAAGAAGAGGAAGAACCTTAAGATATAATATACCTAGTTTTTAAGGGTGTTTTAGAAGAGTTAGCTATGGAAGTGTAAATTATAAAAGACCGATTTTAAGGTAAAAACTTGGAACCTTTAAAGGTGTAAGTTATAGAAGACTAACTTTAGGAAAAGATGTTCTAATTAGCTGTTATAAGCTTTAAAAACCTTACCCTGTAAGTTTAAAAATTAAGGAAGTTTAGGAAGGACCTTAACTTAGAAATTATTAAAATGGTAAAAGGAGTTAAGGAATTAACCCTTTAAGTTACCTAAACGGTAAAGTAAGCTTTAAAAGGTAAAAGAGAATAAATTAAAAGAATTAAATTAAAAAAGCGGAAGTTCTTCTTAACAGTACCCCCTAAGACTTTTAAATATTTTAAACACGTTAAGTAGATTAACACCCTTACCTCCTTAAAGGAAGGACAGCTTAAATAGCTGCCCTATATTAAAGTTAGTGTGCTTTAAACCGGTACTTTAAGGGTCCCCTGAGAAGGTATGAAGTAAGTATATTAATAAAGGGTTTAGGAACTGAAGGAAAAGTATTAAGAGCTAGTAGATAAAATAAAGGACTTAAAGGTTAAAGGCCTTATTAAAACATTTAAGGATAGAGTAATAAAGGTTAGGTTATAACTTTGTAATAAAGTTTGTTTTACTAATTAACTTAAATATTACCTTGTTAAAGAAGATTATTTTATAGAAGAATAAGTTAGGTTACTGTTACCTAACTTTTAAGAAGAGGTTTAGGAGAAATAACATATATAGAGGTAAGTGGAGGAAGAGAAGAAATAAGGCACCACTTCCCCTGTTCTGTACTTTATAATTATAACACTTATAATTAATATTAACTACCCTAGTTACAGAAATATACTGTGGATTGATTATATATATAATAACTACACTTTTAACTGGTATTATAGACTTAAGGCCCTTTATAATTATTTCCCCAGCGTGTGGAAACGGGACTATACTGTTATAAGAATAAAGTTAGAATTAGCCTATTATTAAGTTTCCTACTCCCTGATAAGAGAAGCTGGTAATAAGTGGAAAGTTACTATAGTTAATTAAGCCCCCGCTACGTGCTGGTAAGGAGGGGTATTTAATAACTACTTAGTTATAACGTGTTTATTATATCTTAATGGAAAAGCTAGGGAGTGGTAAAAGCGGGAAGATTATTAACAGATTTAAGAGTAAAAAGACATTACTGTAATTTAAGCCTATAAAGTGTATTATTAACTTATTAAGGATTTTAGGAATATTATACTGTTTAAAGTTAATTAGACGCTAAGGTGTGAAAACCTAGGAAAGGTTAACCACTAGGTTTATTAAAGCTACCTGTTTTTTTAAAAGGAATTAGGAAAAGGTTACAAGCCCTTTAAAAGGGCCGGAAACTAATAGTCTACTAATTAGTAAAAACCTTAAGAAAAAGGAGAGGTGTTTAAAGGCTAAGTTAAATAAAACCTTAAGGATAAATAGTTGTTATAACTTAGATGTTAAAGGAGTATAAGTATTATTTTATTAGTGTTAATATAACAGATGGAAAAGGGAGGCCGTTTAGGGTAAGAGTAGTGATTAATAACGGGAGTGCTTCTAACTTAATACACCCTTTATTAGTTAATTAAAGGAAACTCCCTAATTAAGAGTATAAAAAGGTTATTCTTATATAAAATAGAGAAAGAGGATTATATTAGTATAATAACAGTAAAGTCACCCATTACTTACCACTTTTAATTAAAATAGATAGGGACGAATAATAAGTGGATTTTAACATTATATTAGTTACAGGTTATAATATGATCTTAAGTTTACCTTAACTGGAAAAATATAACCCTGTGATTAATTAAAGGAGTAACCACCTTACCTTTAGTAAGTTCCCTAATTATAACTGTTATTTAAAGAAAATTAAGAAGGTATTAAACTGTTTTAAAGATATATAAAGCATTTAAAAGCACGTTAAACCCTTAGAATTAAGTACGGTTTAGGTTAGGTTTATTAAGACAGTTAAAGGATTAGAAGGTCTACTGTATTACCTAAATAATAATTTAAAAGGTAGAAAGAAGTTAAAAGCTGATTTACAAATAAGTAAAGAAGTTAACTTATCTAAGGTACCTGTAGAGTATAGGAAGTTCACCTTATTTTAAAAAAAGATACTGTGATTATTAGACTACGGATTATAAGATTATAAAATTAAGTTAAAGCTAGAAGCGAAGCTTTACAGCTTCTAGCCCTACTATTTAAACCCTTAATAGGCTGAGGCCTTAAGGGAGTATGTTAATAAAAATTTAAAGAACGGGTTTATCGTAGAATCCTAATCCCTAACAGGGTATTTAATACTATTCGTTTTAAGAAAGGGAGATAGTAAATTATATATAGTTATTAATTATTAAACGTTAAATAAGGATATGATTAAGAATTGCTACTTATTACTATTTATTATAGAAATGTGAGAACGGATTATTAAGGTAAACTGGTTCTCTAGCTTTGATTTCCTTATAGGATTTAATTACGTTAGAGTAAAAGAGGAGGATAAGTATAAAACGGCTTTTCGGACTTGTAACGGGTATTATTAGTACTGTGTTATGCTGATAGGATTAATAAACGCCCCTGTGACTTTTTAAGGCCTTATTAATAATATTCTCTACCCTTTCTTTAATAAGTTTATCTTTATATACTTAAATAACGTTTTAATTTATTCTGAAACTTTAGAAGAATATTAAAAGTATATATGACAGGTTTTAACAGCTTTTGAAAAAGTGAAGCTGATAGTGAACTTGGAGAAGAGCTATTTCTACGTTTAGGAACTGAACTATTTAAGGTTTAAAGTAACTTTTGGAAGGTTTAAAATATAATTAGAGAAGATAAAGGTAATTAGGGATTAGCCTACTTTAAAGACTTAAAAAGAATTATAAGCCTTTATTAGTTTTATAAACTTTTATTAATGTTTTATTAGGTACTTTACGAAAATTGTAAAATTACTTTACGAACTTACAGGTAAGGGAAAGCCGTTTAAGTGGACTGATAGATAGTAGAAGGCGTTTAAAGACCTTAAGCACGCTTTTATTACAGTACTAGTTCTAGCCCTCTTTAATTTCTTAAAGCCTTTCTAAGTAAAAACAGACTCCTTAGAATTTGTAATCGGTAGAGAATTTAGCTAAATCTAGGATAATGGGAAACATTACCTAGTTACCTTCTTATTAAAAGGGATCTACGGTTTAACCTTATAATACCTGATTTATAATAAGGAACTGATGGTGATTATTTAATGTTTTGCTAAATGGGTACTGTATTTAAGTGGTATAAAAGAACCGGTTTAGGTCTTTTCAGACTATAATAACCTTTAGTATTTCCTAATAAAGGAACTTAACTTATAATAAGTATAATAGGTAGAGTTAATAGCCCTGTTCCACTTTTAGATTTATTACGTTAAAGGAAAAGATAATAAGTAAGTTAATACTTTTAATTAAAGACAGGATTATAAGGATGTTAATCTAATCCTAATCCTTATCACTATATTTAATAAAGTAAAGAACGGTATTTTAAAACATATATTATAAGTGTTAGATAACTAGACGCTAGAATAAATTATTAATGTCTGTATAAACTTATAAATAAAGTATAATATCTATTAGTAATAATAAGACTTTTAAGTAAGAAGGTTAGTAGAAGGAACCTGTAAATATAAATACCTGTTAGGAGACTTTTTAAGGTACGTATAAGACTGTGGTAAAAAGTGTTTAAAGTATCTAAACTATAATAAAACTGGTTATTAATTAAAATAACTGTTAGAAGGTGTAGACAGCGCGCTTAAGCTAGGAGTAAAGCTTTAATATTAAGAGAAACTGTATATTTACAACTTAGATAAACAGAAGGAGTACGTCTAATAGGTCTATAAGTCTTAACTTAGAGGATATATAGGCTAAGTTAAGACTTTAGCATAAGCCTAGTAAGTGTACGCCTTCTTAGGAATGAAGAAGCTGGTTAAAGAAGTGGTTAATAATTGCGACATTTGCTACAGGAAGTAGAATTAACGTTATAAGCTGTATGGATTTCTTAAACTACTCCCTGTATTATAGGTGTTATAAAACTCTATCTTACTTAACTTTATTACTGGGATTTTAAAGTTTAGGGACCCTGTTATAAGAGTTACTTATAACCAGATCCTTATAGTAGTTAATAGATTAACGAAATAGGCTTACTTTTTACTAACCTTAAAGGATATAACAGTAAAGTAACTTACTTATGTTTTTAAAAAAGAGGTAGTTTTACAACACCTTTAGTTAGATAACATTATTACAGATTAAGATAAGCTGATTATATTAAAGTTCTGGTAAGGACTAATGTAGAGAATGGGTGTGAAGAGTAAGCTTTTAATAGCATTCTACCTATAGATAGACGGCTAAACAGAGCGAGTTAATTAAATATTTATAACATATCTTTAAGCCTATATTAACTTTAAATAAAATAATTAATTTAAGTTATTACTAATAATACAGATAGTTTATAACACGACGTTAGTTAAGTTAATAAGTGTGTTACTATTCTTTACTAACTATAGTAAAAAGCTTAAACTCTATTAAGGCCCACCTACTAGCGCCCCCTGAGTTACAGTCTGTATAGACTAAATGTAAGAATTACACGACTATTTATAAGCCGAACTTAAGTTTATATGTAAATGAATGAAGAAATTTACTAATAAACACTAAACTAAGTAATTAATGCTTAAGAAAAGACTCCACTATAATGGTAAATAAGTTAAGGGACTAACTCTTTAAGAGGGGGACTACGTCTACCTTTTTTTACGAAACCTGCATTTAAAACGACTTAGTAAGAAGCTTAACTTTAAAAGGTACAGACTGTTCTAAATTAAGACAAAGGTTACTACCTTTAATTACAAACTAAACCTACCTGCTAGTGTAAAGGTGCGGATTAAGGTTTTCCACGTCTCACTTTTAAAACCCACCTTAAAGGGAGTTCTTTTAGAAAAGAAGATTAAGATCGACGTAGATAAGGATGAGTACGACGTTGAAAAAGTTATGGATTTACGGAAGGGAAAGAACACATTTAAATATCTTATTAAGTAGTTAGACTACAGCTTTAAAAATAACTTATAAGAGCTAGTTAAAAACTTTAAATACTTAAACCTGATTATAAAGTTTTACTGAAAGAATCCAGATTAATTAAAACTACCTGTAAAGAACGTGAAGTAAAGGTTGAACTAGTTAGTGTAACCTTAAGGAGGTAAACTAACTAATTTACTTTAAAAATAGAAAAATAAAATAAGATCTGACATTTAAATTATTAAACTGAAAAGTAAGATTACTATAAGATTTAAAGCTTAAAAAGCGGTAAGAAACTTTTTAATAGGTATAAAAGGATATTTATTAGAAACTTTAACTAAGGTTAGAAGGATTTTAAACTTAATAAGGAGGCTAGGCCTCCTTTAAAGTTCCCGGCGCGTTCTATACAGAAATAAGCGTTATTAGGAAAAGAAGTTAGTAAAAGGAAATAAGTAAAAATCGCTAAGACTCTTATAAGAAGTTAGACTTATAACCTCTTATTAAAAAAAGCAGTTATAAACTAAGTTATAAAGTAACCACTTATTATAAAGACCCTATTAGAAAGTTCCTTTAGTTAAAAGACTTTACGTTATTAAAAGGGGCGTTTAGCTTAACCTCTTTACTTTCTTAAAACTCTAACAGTTCCACTTTATAATTAAACGCTTTTACAGCTTAGTCCTTAAGATAAGACTATTACTTATAAAGACGTGCTAAACACGCTAACGCCTTTTAAAGCTTAATAGTGGCTTTATAAAGCTGCTAAATAGTAGACTTAACTTATAAGTTAAGGTTTTACTTTTTAATAAAAAGAGCCTTTAACTTTACTTTATTAATATTAAAAGCGTTACATTAAGAAGGCTGGTACCTTTTTAAACAGTGGTTATAACTGTTAAACTGGTTTGAAACCTGACAGATAAGTAAAGGGTTGGTAGACTTATAAAAAGAATAAGGGGACATTTCACTACTAAATGCGTATATGTAAGCTGTAAGGTTTAGATAACAGTTAATACTTTTACCTTATTCCTGTTTTAAGACTTAGGAGCCGGACACTTATTATATGGTGAAATGGTGAAAGGAGAAGCTTACCTTTTAGGTTCTTTATGGGAAAAGAATGTTAAAGAGGGGGAATTATATAACGACCCTATAGGCCGTCATTTAGGCTGGGGTGGCCTGATAAATCCCTTATAAAAGGAACAGTGTAAAGGGACAGTGTATATTATCTAGGTGTACTGGGCTAGGGGTGTAAAGACCTGAAGCCCTTACGACTAATAAGGTGCTATTTACAGTATACTAAGTGTTTACATCGTAAGTAGGAGAGACTTTATAAGTAGAACGCTTACGTGGTGTAAAGTGCTTATATAATAAGCACTTATAACATTATAAGTAAGGTATAAAGTACCTCCTAGTTAGTTAGTATAGATAGCTATGGTTATACCTATAACTACTATAAGGGACTTAGGTTCCTTACGCTAGTATTTAATTATTCATTTATATCTTACTGTTCAGACTCACCTTTATGCATTATAGTGACAGTAACTTACAGTGACATTAAACCCCCTATTTAGGAGTGCTAGCTTAATAAGCTGTCTTTGGAACATCCCTTACCTGTTGGCGTCCTGCTATACGTTCTGTCTTAACCCACGCCAGTCCTCTTGAGGCCTGTGTCGGGTGCAGGTCGTAATACCCATTAAGTAATTATACAGTTCTAGACTAGATACGTATTAAACTTCTTATGTACCCTGCACCCTTGCTGGGTACCCTGTAGCTGAAAAAACGGAAGACTTGGAGTTTTTTTAGAACGGCTTTTTATAGCCGGGTGTTGATTTTTAAATTTTACTATATTAAATAGTTTAATATAATTTACTGCTTAACAAATGAGCTCGGTCTGGCGTGCTGGCTTCTGCCTTCAGCTGGTAGGGTATATAGGTGGTAGAAAAGCACAGTTACCTCCACAATACTCTAAATTACAATGCTTCTCACAGTGATTATAAGCCTGTATTACAGGCCTATTGTTGTAAACTAAGTTCTGAACTACATAGTGCCCTAGTAACTTATAGTGATTGCTATAAATCCCCTGTATTACAGGCCTTACAGGCCTGTAAAGTCTGCTTAAACTTAACAATAAGGAGTTTAATAGGGACTACCTAGCATATATAACTAAGTATGCTTATAAATCCTTCCGGGAGTGCTATTTTTAGTAAGTTAAGCCCTAAATTACACTTATTAATATACTGTATTATTAAAATCCACAAGCAGTATAAGGGCCTAGGGGTCTCCATTGTAAGGGCCCTACAGGCCCCTTAGGCACAGGCCTTGCTTGTGGCTTAGGGGGTTTTAGGCAGTATAGAGTATAACTCTCTAATATAACCTACATGCCCTGTGTTACAGGGCACTTATAGGCCTCCTAGGCACTGTAGGCTATAGGCCTTAAAGGCTAGTATTACTAGTAAGCAATGGCCTGTATTACAGGCTTACTGCCTTAGAATACAGTGGGTTATAACGGCCTTAGTACCAATTAGCTGCGCCAATCTACGTACCCTGCAACGCTCACTGCGTACCCTGTAACGCAGTTATAGCGAGTAGTCCACTATATTATAGTGGGTTAAGCGCTGTAAAAATTTTGAACTTACTTATTACCTTAATTCTTACTTTAAAGCTATTTATAGCTTTTAGGGTTAGGGTTATAAGCGTTATAATACAGTGGTTAGCCACTGTAGTTATAGTGGCTGTAGGCCCCCTTTTTTAGCACGTGCCAGTAAGGGGGGTGGTTCTGAGGCTGGGTGCACATTTTTAATTTTTCACATACTAAATAGTTTTGCAGAAATCGGCTCTTACTGTACGAGCTCGGACTAGTGTGCCGGCCTCTAACTACAGGCCGTAGGGTATACGGGTGGTAAGAAATAGCAGAATATAGCACAGTTACCACCTACAGCTTTGAATTAGTGACTGAAAGCCCTGAATTATAGCTGTTACAGCCTATAGTTGTAGTCTGTATTAGTGCTCCCAGTGAAGAGATATAGTGAGCAAGCCCTATAACCCCCCTGTAATACAGGCGGTCAGCCTGTATGAGAATCACTATTCTTAACATGTATTAAGTACATTGATAGGTTTAATACAACTATACTACAATATACTAATAAGTTTACTATTCCATGTTTGCTAATAAAGTACTAAGCACACTGAAATTCCCATAAACATACACTATAAAAAGCCTAAAATTGTTAAGATTCACTATATTAACCTTTACATAACTAAAAGCAAGAAGTTTAATTGTGCTTCTATTATCTGTAATAAGGTAACCTATCTCTGTAATCTAAACTCCCAGTGCTAGTGTATAATCCAAGCTATCCCTAAAGACTTTTAAGGTAGTGTATTTACTACACTGGTGTAAAACCAGATTATAGACTATAAGAGGTTTATCCTTATAGTTTGGGTCTCTGTAGTAAAGATCTTTAATATCTGGTAACTAAACCCTAATGTTAAGCTTATTAAGACCACTAATATTACATATAAAGCGGGCTTAGATAAGCTTCTAATAAACACCTTTGATAATAATCCCACTGTTAAGGAACTAAAACTAGTGAACTATAAATTTGGATGGAAATGGTGATACCTTTTGCCCAAGTGTTATAAATACATTTGGGACTCTGGAAAAGCGGACATTGATAAATCCGCCAAGTAAGTGCTTAAAGTAAACAGTATGTTTATTATTAACCACAGTATAAACACACTGGTTACATTACTGAATAGATCTGTATACTACCTGCAGGATGGAATTCCCCTAATGGTAACCTCCACTGTTATTATAGAGTATAGTGAATTATTTAAAAGTGTGATAGTAAGTACAGACAGCATTCTCTGAAATGTGCGCCTAGGGGAGCTTAATCAAATTGCTGATAACCATATTAATAGTAATCTGGAGAAGGGTAAAGAGAATAACCTTAATAAAACAAATGCCCTTAATATAGCGCTGATCCACGCCGTAACCATTAAGGTGCAGTTAAAGCATACCCATAAAATGATAATATATAAGGACCCTGTTTATCAGCTTACAGACAAGGAGCTTAAGGACATTACCTCCCCTATGGCTATGAAAAAGGTAAAGGCCATTACTAAGGAGAAACTGAGTAAGGCCCTTAACCTATACCAGTAAATAAAGATAGACCTAGATGGAAATAGTGCTGTAAAGCTTAGTGTGGATTTTATACAGTCCCTTATAGAGAATAGTATAGATAAAGGTATTGGCTACACCTATATAACCCTAAATAATAACAACTTATATATACCCCTAGTAAATTAACTTAGCTTGCTCTTTTTCACATACTCAAAGTCTTCCCTAACTTTATACTGTCTTTGACAAGTATTGGAAATTTAAGGTAAGGAAGGTGAATAAAATACACAGATCTTAATTATTATAAACAGTCCTATTATATAACAATAAGTTATCTCTCCTTAAGTGTAATATTAAACCAGTTAGTTTACTATATAGTAGACTAACTGGTTTAATAGGGCTACTAACTATATATTTCCTACACTAGAAGCTAATTATATATAGGGAAGTTACAGTTATATTTGTAAAAGCAAACTTTAAAGTTACGTTAATTTACTTTAAAATACCTATAGGAGAGTGATAAACTGTAATGAAGGACTGGAACTAAGCTAACAGCTGGTTTAACATCTGTTAAAAAGCATGAAGGTGAGCACAAGTCATTAGAAAGTGAGTGTTTAAGGTGATTAATTATTTCTATCTTCGAGAGCGAGAGCCGTGGTATTATAGCCGTGAGGGTGGCCTGTGCACGGAGTGCACTGGCCACACTCGCTTCTCGAAGCGAGGTTGGCTGACTGAATACGAGGTTGGTTGAAGAGCCTGGCGTTCTTAGCAGTGCAGATCCACGGAGCCAGCCGCTTTGCGGCTGCGTGGATCTGGCCGTTTTGCTCCGGCCGGCTGGCTCCGGCCGCACCTGTAGGGTTAGGGTTGTAAAACCTAACAATATAAGATAAAGTTAACGAATCCTCTTAAAGGGACATACTTATAGGCAAGCTACTAATACTTGTTAAATGCCTACTTTACGTAACAGTCTTAGCGTATAAGTTAAATTCCAGTACCTTAAGCTTAAAGGCATCTTAATCATCCAGTTCAGACTCAGGGGGTAGTAAGAAGTATTAGAGGTTTTAAAAGAACATTTTAATATCTAACGCACAGATCGAGAAGCTGTTATCCTTATAGTGATCTCTAATTAACTCAGTAACGGCCCTTATCTTTAACAAAGTTCTGTCAACCTCCTCCTAATTAAGTTATAATTCTAATTATTAGTAAGTTAGTAATAAGACTAAGATACCTAAGAAGACAGATAAGTTATCTAATCTTTTATCTAAGGACGAAAAATAACGATCCTTCTTAACTGTAACTATTACTGTTAATAAAGTAAGCTTAAACACCGATACGTTAAAGTCCACTTTATACTCTTACACTTTATACTCTTAACTAAAGCCTTAGTTTTACGTTCTTATATTAGGGGTGGAGTGTAATGTTTAAATAAAATATAAAGGGAACTTAGACTCTAACCTTATTTCTAAAGCCAGGTTTCGTTTCTTAAACAGCCTTGTCCAGATAGTACTAAGCTTTTTCAATAAATTAATTGTGTTTTTACTATAAATATCAGTTATTAAACTATTTAAGCAAAAATCCAGGAGGCAAGCACTTGTATTTAAAAATACTGAACGATAGATAAAATAACTATATGTTAGCCTTACAGGGTTTAAAGGAGTTCCTTTATAGTAAACTTCTTTTAAAGATACTTTTGTTTTACTTTATGTTTAATTAACACCCTTTAGCCCATCTTATTTAAGAAGGATAAGACCTGCTATTATAGTAAAGTTATTACTAATTTGTAGTTAAAAAGGGTGTAAAAGAATATTTATGTAAGACTTAAGTCTCTAAAGAAGTAAGTGGTTTCCAGCTCCAGCTTATTATTAAAAATAGTCTTAATATACTATATAAAAGCACCAATGGCGATAATTTCTGTATATAAGGCTGCGATAGCTTAGCAGCTGTTACGGTATTTCTCGAAGAGTGTCTAAAGTTAGTAGACAGTCACTAAACATACCTGCCTAAAAGAGAACACTGCAGTAGCATAACTAACAGCTTCTGTCTACTTATATAAGATAAATATATAGTAATATAAAAGGTAAAGTACTAATATATAAGGAAGTAAATAAGTAGTTAGTAATAAGTTAGCGATATCTTACTCTAGCTAGGTAATTAAAAATAAAATGACTTTAATTAAGGACGTTCTTACCCCCCCCCCCCCTAGTTTCTCTACCTAACGCCAAGCCTCTATCCCCATTTTAAACCATTTCTAACAGAGACAGCTAAGTCCTAAATAGCTAAGTGATAGGCGTTCACTGTACAGCATCGTTAAGCACTTACCACTAACCTATCGTCTTATTATGCTTATTAATTAAGCAGTATAAAGATAAAAAGCTTAAGGTTGTAAATGATATTACCTTATAATCTAAGCATTATAATAAGGTAAGATACAGATACTGTTAAGGTAAATATTAAGGCTAAATGGTACGAAATATAAGCTAGTAATCTAAAAGGTAAGGGAGTGCTAGGTAAAAGTATAAATCGTATAATAGCTCTAGTCTAAGTATATAAAACCTAGTCTTCTAAATAACTTTACTTACTTTTAAATTCCTTTTACCTTTATTTAATTAATACTTAAATATAAGAGTGTACCTTAGTTATAAATGTTAATCTAGATTAATTAACAATAATAATTGCAGTAGGACCGGCAGACACTTAGTGGGCTGTAAAGTAGTATCTAATAAAAATTAAAGTTAATTATAAACTAATTCTAAACTTAATAATTCCTTAAGACCTTATCTAAGCTATTAAGTCCAGATGTTAAATATAAGTTACTATAAAGGTATTATTCTATAAAGTATTACAAGGTATTTAATTATAAAAGCTAATAATTATACTAGTCTTATAGAACAGTTATATTAAAAGTTAACACATTTCCTTCTTAAGCTTATTTAAAACACTAATAACACCGCTTACTATTAAGGGGTTAAATTAACTTTACACTTTAGCTACATTAAAGGATATCTCTGTATTAACTGTAATAAAGTTAACTTCTTACCTAATAATGTTAATATTATTTACAGTTTTAGTTAGAGCTTAAAAGCTAAAGTTAAAGTCTTAATACAGTTTATGAGAGAAAAAGGAATTAAGTTTAAGTCTATATTCTAAGTTACTAACTAGGTCTAGGTTACGTTAAGGTAATATAAGTTCCAGTTTAATAAAAAGTCCTAATTAAGTATAATTACACTTATTATTAAGTATTTCCTAACAGTTAAAAGAAACAACTAAACCTCCTTTTACTTTAAATTAGTGCTTAAGTGTAAGGGTAAGGTGTTAAAAGAGTTATAAGGGTTAGATAATATAAAACAAGAGCTTTTATTATTTCTGTATCGTCTCTGTAAAATAGTTATTACTATCTAAGCTTAACCTAGTAGAGAGTTTAAGATAATAACTTAGTAACTATAAAAGACAACCTTTAAACGTAAGTAAGTGAAGTATCTTATTATAAACAGTAATAAGCGTACCGCTTACTTATTTATATAATATAAGATAAGTAACCTCTTATATAAGAAGAAGTGTAAAGGTATTAATAAATTAATACTTTTTCTTACCTTTCCTTTAAGTGCTAATAACAAGCTGTATTTAAAGATATAAGTGGTCTATATCTATCTCTCTATCTATAATTATAATTTTTAAGTAAGTATTATTAAACCCTTACCTTAAACCTTCCTTACCGTGTTATTACAATATTTAAATATTTTAAAGTATCGTTATTTACTAACTAATGCCTTAGTTTTTTATTTAAGCTAATTTTTTACTTATCGCTAATTATAAGTATATTAATAATTTATCTAACTAGAACCAGGCTTTACAAGATATATATATTAAGGCTCTTAATAAGTATATTACTTAATTTAACAGTAATATAATACGCTTTATATAACCCCAATACCTTCTTACTATACCTAGCCCTTATAACTTCTTCTCCTCCCTAAAGAGAGTTATACTTTTACACTTATCACATTAAGCCACTTTAAAGGATCCTAATAATAACCTTTAATAGCTACTTAACCTTATCTATATACTAATAATATATTAAGACAATATAAAGTTACCCCTAACGTTTAAAAGTGTCTTATCATAAGTGTACTTATCTATTAAGTATAACGACCTTAATTATAAGTACTTATAGTAGTTTAGGGTAAAACAGATAGACTACGCCCTATTCTTAAACTACTTTAAATATATAATCGCTAAATCCTAAGACTTTAGAGTATATCTAGTAAAGTGGCACTTACACTTTACTAAAGTGTTAGCTAAAGTATAAGAAGATAGTTTCTCTTATAGTAACTATTTTAAGTTATTTTACTTAAATATTTACAACTTTAAAGATTCTAATAATAAGGTTAATAACGATAAGGTTTTATTAAATAATAACTTTAACATTATCTTTTTTCCTAACAGGGCTATGCCTATAAGACCTGCTAGCCCAGCCCAGTTCTTATATTTAAGGGAGAGGGTTTAAAGTCTGCGGGTTATCCCGTTACGTAACAGGTAGTGGGTTACGGGAAATATATTAAATCTCTTCTTACTAATGTTTATTAATATATTTAAATTACCTAATAGTATAAGTTTCTACGTTATTAACTTTAATATAGGTTAGGATAACTGTAGGGAAAGCCTTTATCGTTTATTTAAAGTTAAAACCTTTAACCTAATATATATTGTAAAACTTATTATTAAGATACACACCTCCTTGGAATTTAACCCTAATGTAGTCTTACAGCTTAACCTTATCTCTCAGACTAAGTTTCTATTCGTAATTCGCTAGTAGAACAGTAATAGCAAAGCCTTCCTTTAAATAACCACTAAGCTGGACATATGGGAAAAAGGTTAAGACTTATACATTAATGATAAGGATAAGCCCCTGTCTGTTACTTATTTCTTCGCTAATAAAAGGGCGTATTTCCTATTTATTTATCTTAATTATATGTTAGTTTATAATAAAGAAGACGTGAATAGTAATCGTTAGCTCCTATAGCTTAAGTTACAGCTTTATCTCTTTAAAATTCCCCAGCTTATAAAGACCATCAGATAGGTTAATAGTTATAACTACGTCTTTAAGATAAGCCTGGAGTTTAACTTTATCCTCACTTTATTTAAACCTTACAAAGCCCTTAAGCTCCTTTATAAGCATTAGGGCATCTACTGGTTCTAGATCCTTCACATTAAGGCTAAAGCACCAGATTATACTAACAGTTTAGAGGACTTAGACGGTAAAAAGTCCATAGACCCAGCTGTTAACACTTCTTACAGCTAACTACTTAAAAAGATCTAGACCTTTAAGGTTAAATACACAGACAGTAACTAAGCCCCTTTATAAGCTACTGTTCTCCCTTTAAGAGATTTTCCTAAAGAGGTGGATAGATACGTACCCTTTATTAAGCTTAAGGATCTTAACTACAGACGATAAAAGGTCCTTAGACACTTTAGTGTTAATATTAGTAAAGATATTAACTTTTATTATAAATACCTTAATAACTTTAATTAAACAGAGGAATCTTTTTAAAAAGTAGCCTTCCTTTATAAGCAGCTTTAAACTAAAAGCTCTAACTATAATAAAGCCCTTTTAGAGTAAGTGTTATCTTTAAATCCAGAATCTTATACCTTTTTCTTTTTAGTTAATTACATAAAGTAACTAGGTTATATATTAACATATACATATTAGGAATTTTCATAAGGGTAGCGATAATGTAAAATAAATAAAGTTAATTTACATTCCCTTATCTAAAGACGTTAAGAATAACTTTAATAATAACTTTTAAGCATCCCTTAAGCAATGTCTTTAAAAGAGGCTAAAGTTTATAAAAGTCTACTTTTATCTTTTTAATATCTAACCCTTTTATTATTAGTTATTTGTTAAGATATTTAAAATTAATAACACTAATATAGTCTATTTCCTTAAAAAGGTAATAAGTTTCTTAATAAGGGATAATATTAAATTTCTATTTATAATTCTTATTTTTATTAAGAAGTGTTTAAAGAAGGATAAAACGTACACGTACTATTTACAAGCCGTGGCCTAAAGCAAAATTTTACTAATAATAGATATAATAACTGTTAGCAGTTTTAGAGACATATTTAAACGTTTACTAACGCCTAGATTTAAGTTCTTTATTATTAATACTAGCCCTTTACGTAATAGTTTTATTAACTTAATCCCTCTCCTAGCCTTCGGAATCGACAAGTCGTCTAAGGTAAAACAGCTTATTAACTTATTAGGTATAAATACTAAACGCCTTACTAGAGTTATTTAAAGCATTTTTAAAACATTAAGAGTAGTTAAATATAACTACAGCTTAACAGACTAGTTCCAGTTATAATATAAGTTTATCACATAATAAGTTTTAACATTATAAGCAGACGTATTTTAATGTAACCTATAATATAAAGCCTTACTAATAAGTATTACATTATACTTACAGGTTTATAATACTATTTATAATTAATCTAAGTAAGTGAAAGTGTATTATAACGTTTTTACGAAACATTTAAGTTTTTACTATAGAGTATATTATATAAAAATATAAAGTAAAGGTTAAAGGGGAATGGGTTAAAGGCTAAGAACAACTAGGTAAAGTGGTTTTAACCCCTTCTAACAGTACCTTAACTATATATTTTAAGTGTAGTTATTTACTGTCGTTTAACCTTTATAAGCTAATAGAGGAATTAGCATTACTGACTAACATTTATAAGCGGGAGAGCAGCAAGTTTCTCCTTTAAGTTGTCCTGTTAAAGTAAGACCCTAACGTTATTATTAAGGTATTTAATTATAAGGGCGTTCTGTTAAAGTTTAATAATAATAATAATATAAACAGCAGTAGCTAGCTTAATAATTAAAGGCCTTAAGATAGCGCACTTAGTAATAAACGCTTATTAAAGGATAAAGTTAAGCTATTCCCTATCTTTATATTACAGAGTTTATATAATATGTTTAGTAATAACTTCACTTATAACTTTAAATATAAGGATAGTATTAGTGGTGTAGGTTTTACTAACTGTAATAAGACTAATATTTGTATAAACCTATAAGTAGGAGGAGGAGGCTTTACTATTTTTAACTAATTAAAAATTAGCTGTTACTGTTATTATAATATACTTTTACTAGAGCCTAATTATAACAAAGAGCTTAAATCCTAAAAACAGCTTCTAATAAGTATTATTTAAATCTTACATCTCTTCTTTATACAGATAAAATAGTAGAGATATTTATATTCTCATAACCTAGTTCTTTAAAGAGCTCCTTAAAATCCTTAACGATAAGTGCAATGCTAAGACCTAATAGATAAGCCCTTTACGTAATAACTATAATTATAATACGTATAAAGAAGCTAACGTTAACATATACACCTTTACTATCTAAAATGTGGAAAATTATAGTAAGTTGACCGCCACTGTTAGTAGCAGCTATAAAGAAGCCCTAAAGTGGAAAAATCGTCCTCTAATATAATATATTAAGGTTAAGATAGTTAAGTTACTAATAGATCTGTTTATACTCTCAGATTTACACTTTAAAAAGGTAAGGTACTGTAACATCACTTATTAAAAGGGAAAGAGAAGACATATTCTAATAGAGATAATAATACTAATACTTATATAAGATGTGAAGAAGGAGAAGCTTTAATTTAAGGCCTTTCTAGATCTGTGGGAGATATATTAGGATATACAGTTACAATTAAAGCTTATAACGAACTTTATTACAACTATTCTTATAATAAGTAAGATAATATAACCTAATATACCTCTTAGATAGCTATTTCCTTTAACACAATTTAAAGTTTACTAATGCCAGCCTTAGCCCCAGCCTTAACCTTATTATCCTAGCTTTAGAGTTATTAACTTAAAACTTAAAACCTTTTAATATAATATTAACGTCTCTCTATTTCTTTTTACCTGTATATAGCCCTTTACCATCCCGTGAAACTTTAACTTAGATAACTGCTTATAACTTATCTAACGTCACGCTCCCTTGCTTAAAAGGCATCTACATAATTGCTAAAAAGGTAATTTCTAACTAATTAAGGATTACTAATAACGTACTAGGGAGCGAAGGAATGTAGCGATTAGAAAGTATATGTTAGAAACACTATATATTGGAATCTGTGGAATTAATAGAGTTATAACTACTTAATTAAATTACTTCTTTATATCAGCTCTTTAATAAAGCCAGAGAGCCTTTATTATAATACTATATAGTGGTAACAGTAATAGTAAATTATAACCTTAACTAGCTAAACTAACTTAGTTAGTTTAGCTCTTATAAGCTCCTTTCAGCTCTAATAGCCACACCTCTAACTACACGTTCCAGCCTTTAGCTAGAACCCCTTTCTTTCTAATACCACTTTTAATTTTCCACTTAATAATTTCACTTATAAAAGACTAAAGTGTGTAATATTAACTATATATAATAAGAGCACGTAAGGTACAGAAAGTGCTAATATTAAGGTATAATATTAAGTTAACTAACTATATTTATACATTTTAAAAAAGTATAGCTATTTTTTATATAAGGGTGAAGGGTAGGGAATAGTGTTACATTAAGCTAATATCTAAGATAAGAGATCAGTTATAACAGGGAGGGTATTTAGAAAGAGGCTAATTAGAAGACTTAAAAGTAAGAGGATAGAGTAAAGGCTTATAGTTACTATACTAATATTACTAAAGTTAATATTTAAAGAGCTAGAGATTTTAAAACTGTTACCCTGTACTTTTTATAAGCGGATAAATATCATTACTTCCTAGTTATAATAGCTATTCTAACCAGTTCTCTATTATAATTATAAGCAATTATAACCCCTTTTATAAATGTAATACCTAAAACCCTAATAACTCTTTTCTTCTATAGTATAATCCTATTAATATAATAATCCTCTCTATATCTTATAATCAGATTCTTCTTCTTAAATAGTAACACTACCCCCTTAATTATAACCTATACTGCTAATACTTTAAATATATTATACAGCACTTTTTAAAACCTATCTTAATCCTTACACTTTTTACTACTCTTCCCAACACACTTTATATCCAGCTTCCCTATACTAGGCATTAGCTTAAAAATAACTTTAGTAATAACCCCTAACAGCTATATAAAATACGTCCCGTTATTTATTAACACCCGATTTTAAGAATTATCCCTTACCGTAGCCAGCTTCTCCCCTACCTCCTTAACGCCTATAAACCGAAAGTTATCCATTAAGATCTAATATAGCAACTCTGTAATAAAGTTTATAACACCCTACTACAACATAGTTATCACACCCTGTAACACCTTATTAAAGGTAAGAACACCCTTATTATTTACATTTAAATTAACGTCACTAAGTAACGTAATATTAAATATATTACACTGTAACAGATTAAAGGATATAAGTAACGGGAATACAAGTAGGTAAGGGAGCTTAACAGTGCCGTTAAGGCCAAGAAAGCCGTCGGTTTAACCATGAAAGAAGACGGTATATATATAGTTAGTAACGCTAAGGGTTTAGGAGGGGATAGTAAAAGGAGTAAAGGGGAAGGAAAGGGGAGGGTAGATAAGGGTGCTAGTAACGTTAAAGCCGTCCATATAACCAACTTTAAAATCTCCAAGTGTGTTAATGTTAGTGAGAGAGAAGTGGTTAGTAGTAAAGGTGTAAGGGGAGCTGGTGAAGGTGTTATAGTAAGTAAGGTTAGGGGAAGTTACCCAAGTGACGCTGCTGCCGGTATTGACAAGGAGGTTAAAGGGGTAGTTGTCTATAAGGACTTTAGCGTTATAAAAGACTTGGTTTTTAACTTCGGTGATTGATGCTTCTTGGCGCCGGTGCAGGGGGGTGCGGTGTTCAATGGTGTGGCAGGGGCCGCGAGAGCCAGAAGCAGAAGAGCTAGTAGAGCGGACATGTAATGCATGTTGGCGGTTGTAGGGCTGAAGCGTTCAAGACCGGAAAGACTGGTTTGGGAAGATGCGAAGACGGGAAGAGAAGATGGTGTTGGATGTCTTAGTAATTAGTTCTGGTATTGCTTGGACGGACGGGAGTTATTTATCTTAATTTACATCTGGTCTTCGTCCCCGAATCTTCAACACCAAGCTGCGCATCGACAGCTAAGGTGGTGTGCTTCGACCTTCCAGAAGCGATCGAGAGAGCCCCTTATTAGCGCCGGTAGCCTGATAGCTGGGGTTGGATGTCACGAGAAGTTAGCAAATGGGTGGTTGAGCGCGACGGCCGCAAGGTAAACAGGACCACCTTCTTCGTTCGGGCAGTTTACCGTGTGCCAAGGGTCGCCTCGAATGCACCCGCGGGAGCTCCCGCCAGTGATATATGTGTGTTCAATATTACCTGACATTTTCAGCTATAGCAGCGTCGCGAGGATGGCGAGCCAAGCATTGGGGAAGTCGACTAGCTGAGCGCACCTAATGGAACGAGTTAAGGTACGGCGGGTTTATTGATAGCGTGCTACTTGCAGTGGTGGGATTGGGGTATCCCGCGGTTCGACAAGCGCGCCCCCATCTTCCAGGCCCGCGGTGGTGCCGCCATCCCCGGCAAGTACATCGTCAAGCTCAAGGATGGCGCCAGCGATGACGCCCTGACCAAGGCCGTCGGCACGCTCGGCAAAACCAAGGCCAACCACCTCTTCAAAGGCAAGTTCAAGGGTTTCGCCTCCAGCATCGATGCCTCCACCCTCTCTGCCATCTAGTCTCTGCCCGAGGTTGAGTACATTGAGGAGGATGCCGTCGTCTCCATTAACGCCTATGTCACCCAGAGCAACGCTCCTTAGGGCCTGGCCCGCCTATTGTCCAAAACCAGGGGCACGACCGCCTACGTCTGTGATAGCAGCGATGGTGCTGGAACCTGCTCGTATGTTATTGACACCGGTATCCTTACTACTTATAACGAATTTGGTGGTTGCGCTATCTGGCTTGGCAACTATGCTGGCGACGGCAGGAACACCGATGGTAACGGCCACGGCACCCACGTTGCCGGCACCATTAGTGGAGCTACCTATAGTGTTGCCAAGAAGACTACCCTCTTAGCCGTTAAGGTCCTTGACGCTAACGGATCTGGCTCGAACTCCGGTGTCATTGCCAGTATAAACGCTGTTGCTACCGATTCCAAGACCCGCAACTGCCCCAACAGCACCGTTACTAACATATCCCTTAGTGGCAGTAAGTCCACCACTATAAACAACGCCGCTAAGGCGCTTGTTAATGCTGGCGTCTTCCTTACCGTCACCACTAGCAATGACAACAGCAATACCACTAACTACTCCCCCACTAATAAGTCCTCTACCTGCACTGTTAGCTCTTCCACCAGCGTGGATACCAAGTCCAGCTTCTCTAACTATAGCTCCCCTATTGACATCTTTGCTTCTAGCTCCAGCATTCTCAGCTCCTGGATTGGCTCTAACAGCACTACTGTAAGTGCTAAACCAACTCACCACAAGATTAACTGGCTAACAATAAAACAGAACACCATCTCTAGCACTTCCATAGCCACCCCCCACATTACTAGCCTCGGTACTTACCTCCTTACTCTCCTTAGTAAAAAGACCCCCGCCCAGCTCTACACCTACATTGCCAGCACCACCAACTCTGGCAAGCTCACTGGCCTTAACACCAGCACCAAGAACCTCCTTACCTTTAACAGCAACCCCTCGGCTGCTTAAGTAGTAGGTAACTAGTTCGGACAAAGCGATGATGGAACTTTACACATAAAGAGACATGCCTACGGGAGGGATATTTTGGCCGCTGGCTCGGGATTACATAGGTGTTGCTCGTTTAATATCGGCCGACTTTAAAGCACATGTTAATAATTATAATGTTCTTTGTTTTCAATTCTTAGTATTTACTTATGCGGAATTTACTTTTTTCATAATTGAAATTAGTTATCCCATAACTCTATAACTTTAAGCAATCTATAACTGATGATATGCTAACTCTAGACGATTGAGAAAGATGTAGACTTGGATTTGGTCGATCCTTAGCTTTGTAAGTATAATTTTAAGCATAACAGAGGGCAGAGCTTCTAATCTCGTGGAATCATATTTAGGAGTTGGCTGGGTGGACTTAATAGGCTAGCTCATTCTACTCGTTTTAAGTAGGGACTTGTTGTGGTTAACCATGTTAGAATGGGTAGGGGCAAAAGAACTAGGGATGTTTTTAGGGATCTTTATAAAGCTAGCTATAGATTTAGTGGTGTTTGCACTTCCGGGATCGTAAGCCTATTAAAGGTAACTAAGCTCACAAACCGGGATCTGCGTAGGACTAGTAACTTGTGATAAAGGTTACACATTACAGATTTACGGGTAGCGAAGGGGGTATATAGGTAAAGCGAAGGATAAGGAGTTAGTTAAGCGATGTATATAAATAAAGAGAAGAGCTTAGCAGCTATTAATTTCACTAGGATATTTACGCAACGATAAATAGAATACCTGTGTATTACTCTTACATAAACTTACGAAACTCACCATTAGTGCCCCTAAACAGATTACACCGAAGCTGTAAATAGTGTTTTCGTCAACACACTTCCTTATATTCCTAGCCCCCTTTTATCATACCTCTCCTTTAACAGCACTAGCTAATCCCTCCAGTAATGAAACTTCTTAATCCGTCGCGCATTTTCAGGTAACGCCTCACAGTAGAGCAGCTACGCGTTAACCTTTCTGCTAGTTTTCTTTTCCCAAGTAACGTATTTAATAAGCGAGCGTGCTAGATAAGCGAGCGTGCCACTTTCCAACATCCTACTACAACAATCCTCAATTACACAACCACAACACTAGGAAATAACAATAACTGAATCAGAAACAGATAAATCAGACAATTCTGCAGCCTCCTTACAAGTGCGCGCATTATAGCCAGGCTTACCACACACGCCACAACACTAAATCTTCGTGTAAGACCCCCCTGCACGACTACCACTTTGTTGTGTTTCCTAAGCTAACTGCTCCCCTACAGCCTTCTAATCTAGTAGATCTTGTGCCTTTTGTACAGTAAGTGACCCTCCAAGCTGTACATGTGTTTTCTTAGCCCTCCGTCGCTTACTAAGCTTCTTATTAGCTTTTTGTAATGTAGAGACCTCTGTACGGAGAAGAGCCACCTTATGCATTACAGCCATTATGCCTTTAGCCAGTCGATCTACAGCCGTTAGCATTGAGGTTGGAGAGCTGCCCTAATGGTTGGAAATCCGAGTTTTAATAAGTCCTGACTGTAAGGTAGCTTCTTAGGGGTTATGTAGCGTTTGGGAGGCCCAAAGTAGTGTAGTGGCCAGGCCTGGGGCTGGGGGTGTTGGTGTTCGAATGCGCACATCTAACTTCGATATTACTCTGTCTGGGTCGTACGGCATAAGGCCGGCTCCGGCAAAGCCACCCTGGATTTTTTTTCCGTAATTGAAGTAAAAAACGCTTCTTTAAACGAACAGAGAAATTCCAGCTTGCTGATATATGTGATGCTTATCCACATTAACTGCTTAATCTAATAGCCGTACGCCTCCTTCAACGGCCCAAAACAACCAACATCCAAAGGCTGAAGTATATGTAAGGCGTATGCAGGCATACAGAGCGTAATGATGTTATATACCTAATAGTAAGCCTCGAATTCATCGGAGTGGTGGCTCTCGTGGCCGTCGAGGATTAGAAGCCGATATTTGCCCTTTGTACGAGATGATGTGTGTAAATTGAAATGCCGAATCTAATCTATACCTTTCTCATTCGTAATCCAGCTATTGTCGGTTATTACAATACGCCAGGTAGCCGGAAGGTTGCTTTCTTAATACCAGTTAGTAAGGTAGTATTATGCAGCTAAGATAATAAATGGTAGGATAGCCTAGCCTTAAGAATTCACCCTTTGGATAACTGTAGCCTACTCTCGATTGCTAGGCTGGGCCTGTTTAGCCCTACTACGGCCATCTGAGGTAGTAACTACCATAATGGGAGTGATAATACCTATTATAAAGCCAGTCTTGTTGAAATTGTATGTATCTTCATTAAGGATACCGTATTTGGCCTTCGTGTTATGCATAAGGGTAAACCACTCGCTAATAATCTTTGGATCTTCGCATTTAGCCCTCTGGTAGTCGTATATACGCGATAAACGCGTTTGGAGCTCTAGCTAGCGTTTGATAAAGTTATAAGCCCAGTATTTGCCGACAGGGGGCGTGTTACATTCGCGTAACAGTCGGTTAGCTATATCTTCCACGTAATAAAGCCGAGGGTGGAATTCGCGTGAATATAGCTTAATTATATACTGAACAATCGTATTTTCTTCTAAATCCGTAAGCTTGCGTGAGTTAGCTGGAATATCGCGTCGTGCAGGCCGGCTGGCGCGTCGGTATCGAAGGGTCTCCCTATCAACTTCGTAGAGCTTTGCCACAGCTTGGATCTTAAGTTTAGAGTTTTTTTGAAGAGCCCTAAGGGTTAGGTTTATTTTAGCTTCGTAAGAAGGTGTTACCATTCTTGGTTGTGGAGAAATTTGATATTTTGTGTAAAGTTGGGTATCGCGTTAAAAAGTAGCACGCTCGCTTATCTAGCACGTTCGCTTATCTAGCACGCTCGCTTATTAAATACGTTAGTACAAGTCGTCTTAAGCCACTTTCCCCTCTTTGCGCTAGAGCCCATAATCCCGCTAAACTCATTCCAAGGGAAGAGAAATAAGAGTGTTTTAAGAGTTTCCTTAGCTAGACCTGGAGGGAGGAGGTTGTTTATACTATTGTAAAAAAGATTAGCCCCTACTCTCAGACTGGGGATAAGGTAAAACAAACCTATCCAGCTAGCCCTTAAGAAACGAAATATAAAAAACAAGAACCGCTTTACCCTCTCTAACTAACTTTAAATAATCCACTAAATTATCCGTATACTTAACAATAATTCCCCTAGCGTTCTTAACAGACCAGGCGTTAAAACCCTTAGGAAAGGCTGTCTTATTACAGTTAAGTAAAGGTACGTTAGGACACTAAGCCTCTAGGAACTGCTTTAGGGATCTCTCTCCCTATTCCAGATTATTAGAGCCGATATTTACCATTATCAGAGCTTGCGCAGCTAGATCAATCGAGTTTTAAAAGACATGTCTCGCGTAACCCTTATCTTTATACTCTGCTTTCAGTCTGGCAAATATCTCAGCTGGGGTCGTCTTGTTCTTAATTTGTTAAAGGACGCTGTGGAAATCGTGGAAGTTTTAGAAGATACTAAGTCCCTGCTTTAAGTAGTAGTAAGCCCACTCTTATTAGTAGTAGTCCATGTAGGCCTACGTATTGGCTGTGTGCTTATCTCCTGATCGGGAACCCTATAGCAATTAGGTCACTTCCGCTGGGGAAATGTCGCTTAGAATGTTATTTATAGTTTTGAAATCTTTAAGTAGCCTTAGCGTATATAGGTATAGTGCTTAAGTAAAAAAATGGTATTACTAGTAAAGTTAGTCAGGCAATATATGTAGGAAATCCCCAGGGCGCCTTGCTAACGCAACTGTAGCTTGTCAGTGAATCCTTCAATGTAAAGCGATTATCATAAAATGCAATATCGGGGCACGGTGTAACAGCGCGACCGTTATATGGTCCTACAAACACTCCGCCCCCCTAGACTTTCATTTAGCAACCCATTTATCCCTAGAAGCTTACCTACCAAAAAACGTACACAGTAGACTGGGAGCTTAGCATAACCCATACTAAGATCTGTATTTTGTTCTTACTAAGGCTGTGTTTTTATATTAACATTGGCAACCGGTTTATCCACTTATTACCTTACCACCTTATTTTCTTCCTGCTTATTATTGCCAGAACTTATCCGTACCGGAACTGTCTCGAGTGGCTCGACTAACCTGCCGCTGTTATCACTTTAAGCCTCCTCCAGAGCCACCCTTTCCAGCTGCAACCCCAGGCCCCTATCTGACCATAACGTTACCTCCACCATTAGTAAAAGATTAAAGCGACGAATGAAGAGCCAAGTTGCCTGTAGCGTAGTTATAACCGCAATAACTATTGCGGTAATTTGGCTTACTGTGAACGGCTTTAGCTCATTGCCCGAAGTGTACCCTGCAATGGTTAACTCGGCTAATACTAACAAAACAAGCCTAAACACCAGATTCTGCAGAAACCCAAACCCAGCCGTTAGCGGAACACTAGGCACCCCTTTAAGGGTTTCTATACTTAGACTGACACTATCTTATAAATTTTTGTCCTGTTCCATAAGGTTAAAAATCCATATATATCTGACCCTAAAATGCCAATTCTGCGCCAAAGCCATCCATCGGAATGTATAGTATACCTAAAGAACAGCCCGCTTAGTTGCCGCCAAAGCTGTCCTAGAGGGCGTATAGAAGGCTTTACCACACCCACTAGAAAAAGAAGAAGCAGTAGTAGTCCAATGTCACGAAACGGCCCTCCTTAAACCCCACTAGCACCACGCTAATCACCACCAGGCCAAACAACTGCAAGGCCGATATTAAAACAACCTCCTAGCGCGTAGCTAGCGTCTTACGTAACAAGAATAACACCGTAAGCGCCACGTTCTGTACGTTAAGGATTATAACCATAAGGGCTGCATCTAGTGGAGACAGCATTTGCTACCCAATCTGCACTAGCACTGTAATAGCAAGTAACAAATGCGTCACGATAAGGCCAGCTACTAACTCCTTAATAGCCGTTAGCCGTGGTTATGATGGCTTAAGAAAGGTGCCTGTTAAGACGGATAGCTAGAGGATACCCTGCTGCACTTACAGCGTGGTGTACATACCGTTACTAGCAATGTTACCTTTAACTAGGGCTATACAGTTCTTAGTGTTAATATTACAACCTGTACCCGACACAGGCCTTAAGAGGACTGGTGCGGGTTAAGACAGAACGTATGGCAGGACGCTAATAAGTAAGGGGCGTTCCGAAGACGGCTTGTTAAGCTAGCACTCCTAAACGGGGGGGGTTCAATGTCACTATAAGTCGCTGTCACTATAATGCACAGAGGTGAGTCTAAACAGTAAGACATAAATAAATAATTAAATATTAGTGTGAGGAATTAAAGTCCCTTACAGTAGTTATAGGTATAACTATAGCTATTTATATTAATTAACTAAAAGGTATTTTATACCTTACTTATAACGCTATAAGTGCTTATTATGCAAATACTTTACACTATATAAGCGTTCTGCTTATAAGGTTTCTCCTGCTTATAATGTAAGCACTTAGCATGCCGCAAACAGCACCTTATTAGTTATAAGGGCTTTGGGTCTTTACACCCCTAGCCCAGTACGCCTGGACAGTATACACCGTCCTTCCACACTGTTCCTTTTACAGGGGATTTATCAGGCCACCCTAGCTTAAGTGACAGCTTACATAGTCGTCACATAATTCCCCCTTTTTAACGTTCTTTTCCTATAAAGAACTTAAAAGGTAAGCTTCTCCTTTCACCACTTTACTATATAACAAGTATCCCACTCCCGGGTTTTAAAACGGGAATAAGGTAAAAGTATTAATTACTATTTAAACCTTATAACCTACATATACGTATTTAATAGTGAAATATCCCCTTATTCCTTTTATAAGTCTGCCACTTCTTTACTTATCTGTCAGGTTTTAAACCAATTTAATAATTATAACCATTATTTAAAAAGGTACCAGCCTTCCCAGTGTAACGTTTTTAACGTTAATAAAGCAAAACTGAAAACTCTCCTTATTAAGAAGCAGGACCTTAACTTATAAGTTAAGTCTGTTACTTAACAGCTTTATAAGGCCACTATTAAGCTTTAAAAGGTGTTAACACGTTTAACGCACCTTTATAAGCAGTGGTCTTATCTTAAAAACTAGGTTATAAAAGTATTTAACTGTAAAGTAAAGCTATTAAAGTTTTAAAAGGGTAAGGAGGCCAGGCTGGACGTTCTTCCTAAAGACGTAAAGTCTTTTAATTAAGGGAACTTTCTAATAAGGTCTTTATAGCGAGCGGTTACTTTATAACTTAGTTTATAACTCCCTCCCCCTAATAACTAGAAATAGCTTTTTACTTACTTCTTTTAATAAGGTGTCGTAGGTATAACTCCTATAAGAGTCTTCTATCACTTTAAATCCTCGCCCTTTAAGGCTAAAGGGTTTAGGGTGACTTTTTACTTATTTTCTTTTTTTACTAACTTCTTTTTTCTTAATAGTACTTATTCTTATATAAAGCTTACTAAGAGCTTTAAAGGCCCAGCTTCCTTATTAGGTTTAAGGTTTTTTCAACCCTAGTTAAAAGTTCTAATAAATGTCCTTCTATACCTATTAAGGAGTTTCCTATTACTTTTTAAGCTCTAAATCCCATAGTGGTTTTACTCTTTAATATAATAATTTAAATATCAGCTCTTATCTTATTTCTAGTTTTTATCATTAACTTTAATCAGTTTAGATTCTTTTAATAGAACTTTATAATCAGGTTTAAGTATTTAAGATTTTTAACTGGTTCCCATAAGTTATTTTCAGGGTTGTAATCTAACTATTTAATAAGATATTTAAACGTGTTTTTTCCCTTTTATAAATCTATAACTTCCTTAACGTTATACTTGTCCTTATTAACGTTAATCTTAATCTTCTTTTCCAGAGGAACTCCCTTTAAGGCGGGTTCCAGAAGTGAGATGTGAAAAACCTTAATCCGCACCTTTATACTAGCGGGTAGGTTTAATTTATAATTAAAGGTAGCGACTTTTTTCTTAATCTAAAACGGTTTATACCTTTTAAAATCAAGCTTCTTACTAGGTCGTTTTAAATGTAAGTTTTATAAGAAAAGGTAAACGTAATCCCCCTTTTAAAAAGTTAATCCCTTAACTTATTTACTATTATAGTGGAGTTTTTCTTTAAATACTAGTTACTTAATTTAATATTTATTAGTAAACTTCTTTATTTATTTTATATATAAACTTAAGTTCAGCTTACAGGTGGTTATACAGGTTTTACATCCAGTTTACATAAACTGCAGCTTAAAGGGCACTAATAAACAGGCCTTAATAGAGTTTAAGCTCCTTATTATAATTAGTAAAAAACGGTAATACACCTATTAACTTAACTAATATTATATTATAAGCTATTTATACTATTAATAATAACTTAAGCCAGTTATCTTATTTAAAGTTAACGTAAGCTTAAAGATATATTATAAATATCTAGTTAACTTATTTTATCTAACTATTTATTTATAAGTAAAAGGCTGTTAAAAGCTTACTCTTTACCCTTATTCTTTATATTAATCCTTATTAAAATTTTAATATAATTAACTTATCTTAATCTGTAACGATATTATCTGGCTAGAGGTGTTATAAGATTACCTCTTTTTTAAAGATATAAGTAAGTTACTTTATTATTATATCTTTTAAAGTTAGTAAAAAGTAAGCCCATTTTATTAATCTGTTAATTATTATAAGGATCTGGTTATAAGTAACTCTTATAACAGGGTCCCTAAACTCTGGAATCCTAATGATAAAGTTAAGTAAGATGGAACTTTATAACACTTATAGTACAGGGAGTGGTTTAAGAAGTCCATACAGCTTATAACGCTAGTTCTGCTTTTAATAACAGATATTACAGTTATTAACCACTTCCTTAACTAGCTTTTTCATTCCTAAAAAGGCATACACTTACTAAGCTTACGTAAAGGTCTTAATTTAACCTATATGTCTTTTAAGTCGAGATTTATAAACCTGCTAGACGTACTCCTTTCACTTATCTAAATTATAAACGTACAGTTTCTCTTAATACCAGAGCCTTACTCCTAATTTAAGTGTGCCGTTTATACCTTTTAACAGCTATTTTAACTAATAACCAGTTTTATTATAATTTAAATACTTTAGGTATTCCTTATTACAGTCTTATAAGTGCCTTAAAAAGTCTTTTAAGGGGCATTTATACTTATAAGTACCTTCTGCTAACCTTTTTACTTAAAAGTCCTATTATTATTAATAAATGTTATACTTTATTTATAAGTTTATATAGATATTAATAGTTTATTTTAGTATTTAATTATCTAATACTTATAACGTATATTCTAACGTGCTATTCTTTATTTCACTAAATATAATAATAGGGATTAAGACTAGATTAATATCCTTATAATCTTATCTTTAATTAAGAGTATCAGCTTACTTATTATCTTTTCCTTTAATATAGTGGATCTGGAAGTGAAATAGTGTTATTAATTTAACCTATTATACTTACTATAAACCAAGTTCTTTTATTAGGAAATATTAAAGGTTATTATAATCTAAGAAGGCCTAGACTGGTTCTTCTATACCACTTAAGTACAGTACCTACTTAATAAAGCATTAAATAATTATTATTAGTTCCTTATTATAAATTAAATATTATAAAGCTAGGCTGTAGATTCCTTTTAATAAGAAGGTAATTAGGTGGCGTTTCCCATTATCCTGGATTTAATTAAGTTTTCTACTAATTATAAATTCTAAAAAGTCTGTTTTAACTTAAAAAGGCTTTAAGAAATTAGGGAGAGCTAGGATTAGTATTATAATAAAGGCGTATTTAAGGTCCTTAAATACCTTTTACTATTTATCAGTCCATTTAAACGGTTTACCCTCTCCTGTAAGCTTATATAATAGTTTTATAATCCTTATAAAATACTTAATAAAGTACTAATAAAAGTTTATAAAGCTAATAAAGGTTTATAACTCTTTCTAATTCCTTAAAGTAAACTAGTCCCTAACTGCCTTTACCTTCTCTGCTTACATTTTAAGCTTTCTAAAAGTTACTTTAAACTTTAAATAGTTTAGTTCTTAAATATAGAAATGGCTTTTTTCCAGGTTTACTATTAGCTTCGCTTTTTTAAAAGCTGTTAAAACCTGTCACATATACTTTTAATATTCTTCTAAAATTTCAGAATAGATTAAAACGTCGTTTAAATACATAAAGATAAACTTATTAAAAAAGGGGTGGAGAACACTGTTAATAAGGCTTTAAAAGGTTATAAGGGTGTTTATTAATCCTATTAGTATAATACAGTACTAGTAATACCTATTATAAGTCCGAAAAACCGTTTTATACTTATCCTCTTTCTTTACTTTAATATAATTAAATCTTATAGGGAAATTAAAGCTGGAGAACCAATTTACCTTAATAATTCGTTCTCACATTTCTATAATAAATAGTAATAAGTAGCGATTTTTAATTATATCCTTATTTAACATTTAGTAATTAATAATTATATATAATTTACTATCTCCCTTTCTTAAGACGAATAATATTAAATACCTTACTAGGAACTAGGACTCTATAATAAATCCATTCTTCAGATTTTCATTAACGTACTCCCTTAAGGCTTTAACCTGTTAAAGGTTTAAATAATAAGGCTAGAAGCTGTAAAGCTTTACTCCCAGCTTTAACTTAATTTCATAATCTTATAATCTATAATCTAGTAATTATAATATCTTTTTTCAAAATAAGGTGAACTTCTTATATTTAACAGGTACCTTAAATAAATCAACTTTTTCACTTATCTGTAGATCAGCTTCCTATTTTCCTCTACCTTTTAAATTGTCATTTAAACAGTGTGGTAAACCTTTTAATCCTTTAACCGTCTTAATAAACCTAACCTAAACTATACTTAATTCTAAAGGTTTAATGTACTTTTAAATACTTCGTGCGTCTTTAAAGCGGTTTAATACCTTCTTAACTTTCTTTAAACGGTAATTACAGCTAGGGGATTTACTAAAGGTAAGGTGGCCACTCCTTTAATTAATTACAGGATTATACTTTTCCAGCTAAGGTAAACTTAAAATTATATTATAACTTGTAACTAATATAACGTTAAAGTCTACTTATTATTTATCCCTATCTACTTTAATTAAAAGTAGTAAGTAATAAGTAACTTTACTGTTATTATATTAATACAGGCCTTCTTCTTTATTTTAATAGGAATAACCTTTTTATACTCTTTATTAAAGAGTTTCCTTTAATTAATTAGTAAGGGGTACACTAAGTTAAAAGCACTCCTATTATTAATTACTACTTTTACCTTAAATAACCTCCCTTTTCCATCTATTAAGTCGACATTAATAAAATAATACTTATACTCTTTTAACATCTAAGTTATAATAACTATTTATCCTTAAGGTCTTATCCAGCCTAACCTCTAAGTGCCTCTCCTTTATCTTAAGGTTTTTACTAACCAGCAAATTACTAGTTTCCAGCCCTTTTAAAAGGCCTGTAACCTTTTCCTAATTCCTTTTAAAAAAACAGGCAGCTTTAATAAACCTAATAATTAACCTTTCTTAAATTTTCACACCTTAACGTCCAGTTAACTTTAAACGGTTTAATATTCTTAAAGTCCTTAATAAATTAATAATACACTTTATAAGACTAGATTACAGTAATATCCTTTTACTCTTAAACTTATTAATAATCTTCTCACTTCTACTATTCTCTAACTTTTCTATTAAGATATAATAAATACGTTATAACTAAGTAATTATTAAATACTCCTCTTTACTAGCACATAGTGGGGGCTTAATTAACTATAATAACCTTTTATTTACTACTAAACTCCCTTATTAGGAAGTAGGAGACCTGGTAATAAATTAGTTTTAACTTTACCTTTATAACAGTGTAATCCTGTTTTTATACATTAAGGAAGTGGTTATAAAGGGCCTTAAATCTATAATACCAGTTAAAGGTGTAATTATTATATACGTAATTAATCTACAGTATATCCCTATAACTGGGATAATTAATATTAATTACAGGTGTTATAATTATAAAGTACAGAACAGGAGGAGTAGTGCCTTATTTTTTCTCTTCTTCCACTTACCTTTAAGTTCGCTATTTCTCCTATACTTCTTCTTAAAACTTAAGTAATAATAACTTAGTTTATTCTTCTACAAAATGGCCTTCCTTAACAAGTCAGTACTTAAGCTAATTAGTAAAGTAAACTCTATTATAAAGTTATAACTTAATCTTTACTACTTTATCCTTAAACGTAATAGTAAAGCTTTTAACTTATAAATCCTCTACTTTATCTATTAACTCTTAATATTTCTCTTTTAACTCTTAGACTCTTTACTAATATACTTACTTAATTCCTTCCCAGGGAACCCTTAAGGTACCAGTCTAAAACACACTATCCTTAATATAAGGTAGCTATTTAAATTATCCTTCTTTTAAAAAGGTAAGGGTATTAATCCACTTAATATGTTTAAAGTGTTTAAAAGTTTTAAGGGGTATAGTTAAGAAGAATTTTCGTTTCTTTATCTCGATTCTTTTAACTTATTCTCTTTTACCTTTTAAGGCTTACTTTACCACTTAAATGGCTTAAAAGGCTAGTTCTTTAACTCCTTTTACTATTTTAATAAGGTTTAAGTTAAGGTCCTTCTTAAACTTCCTTAATTCTTAAGCTTACAAAGTAAGGTTTTTAAAGCCTATAACAGCTAACTGGAACATCTCTTCTTAAAGTTGGTCTTTTATAACCTATACTTTTAATAATTTTAAGTTTCCACTTTAAAGTCAGTTTATAATAACTTATACCTTTATAACTAACTTTTCCAGGACACCTTTAAGGACTAAGTACATTATATCTTAAGGTTTTTCCCTTTCTTCTTCTTCGTCTCCCACATTATATTTATCTATTTAGGTGTAATCTTCCTCGTTACCTATTATCTTAACATAGATATCTCTTAAGTTAAACTTAACATACTTTCCTCCTTTTAAAACCGGCTTTTAACTAACTTATTTTAATAACGGGTATTATTATACCATATGGCTTTTTTTATTATAATTAAAGTATTAGACCTAGGACAGGTCCTTAAACTGCTTTTATCGTTAAGGCTTATCGTGGTTAGGTTAGTTTTAACAGTTTATTATACTAATGTTTATTAGCTTAGGGTAATAACCTGTTACAGTTAACTAATTCCCCTTCTTAAGTTTACTTAACTGGTAAAGAGTCTGTTCCTTTTAAAAGTTCTTCTAATAATAGTAATTATAATATTAATTATTAACCTTAATAACCATCTTAATTAGCTCTTAAAGACAATCTAGGTAATCCTCCCTATAAAGGTCTCTAATGACGTGTTCCTTCAGACCGCTTTAGAACAGTATTACTAAGGCCTTTTAACTAAGCTTAATCTTTACTACTTTTAATTTAAAGTATATAAAGAACTTAAGGATTAAGGACGTTTACCTTAAGGCTATAAGGCGCTATTTAGCTCGCCTAAAGGCGTTTAGTTCTTTAAACTTAATTTAAAGTTAGTTAATGAAAACGTTAAAATTATTAAAAAGGGCCTAAGTCTCAAGGGCCTCCTTTTAAACTTTATCTACAGAGAAGTTATTAATTATCTTCACATAGGGTTTATACTAATAAGTGGTTACTCTATCTAGTAAAGCCCTTATAAACCTAACTTTTCCTTCTTCTTTAAAGAACTGCTTATTATAATAAGTGATATAACTTTAAAGTTAGGTTATTTAAGACTTTAACTGTGTAAAGTCTCCCTTAAAACGTAATAATAAGGGGAGCTTCACTTATTTCTTCTATAAGCCCCTAAGGTCGTTATTCTTTAGTTTAATAACGTTAAGTCAAGCTTAGAGTTTTTTAATAAAACTAATATAGCTTTTAATATCTTTAGGGAAAACTTTATTAAGTTCCTTAACCAGTCCCTACTAGTTAAAATTTAAGTTTTTAAAACGTGTGGCTAACTTATTAATAATAAGGAGCTAAGGCTAAGCTTACACCTCCTTAATCTCCTTACCTTTTCTAAAGGTTAATATGTTAATAAGAGAGATATAATATCTAGGAATTTAATAAATAGCGTTTAAAACTGTAACATTAATATTATATTACAACCTATACCTAATACAGGCCTTAAAAGGACTAGCGTAGGTTAAGACAGAACGTATAGTAAGACGCTAATAAGTAAAGGGTGTTCTAAAGACAGTTTATTAAGTTAGCACTTTTAAACAGGGGGGGTTTAATATCACTGTAAGTTACTGTTATTATAATACACAGAGGTAAGTCTAAACAGTAAGATATAAATGAACAATTAAATATTAGCGTGAGGAACCAGAGTCCCTTATAGTAGTTATAAGTATAACTATAGTTATTTATATTAACTAACTAAAAGGTACTTTATACTTTGCTTATAGCGCCGTAAGTGCTCGTTATGCAAGCACTTTACACTACGCGAGCGTTCTGCTTATGAGGTTTCTCCTGCTCGCGATGCAAGCACTTGGCATGCCGCGAGCAGCACCTCATTAGTCGTAGGGGCTTCGGGTCTTTGCACCCCTGGCCCAGTGCGCCTGGACAGTGTACACCGTCCTTCCGCACTGTTCCTTTTGCGGGGGATTCGTCGGGCCGCCCCGGCCCAAGTGACGGCCTGCACGGTCGTCACAGTTAAGTCCTTCCTGGGTAATCTTAAGTTTATTAAACATTGGTATTAAAAGCGTGATTCTAATAATAAAGAGGAGGAATATATTGCCCTAAACCTAAAGTAATATCCAGCTAGGGCCGTCATTATCAGTTGGTGTGATTTCACTAGCAGGCTCTGAGGTGTTGGTACTATTTGGGGCATGTTTGTATTTGCCGGTTAAGGAAAATTCTTGCGCCATGTCTGTGCCACTGTTTTTTAAAGCTCTGTTAGTGCTTAAGTTTAGCTGGTTTAGAGAACTTCCACTGGCTGGTTGGACTGGGGTTGGCAGTGGTGGTGTGATGTGATTTGGCGGACCCCTGCCCCTTTTGAGAAATCTGAGAAAAAACCAATAGATAAACCAACGCTGCCACAGCAATTTTATTCTTGCTAGAATCTCCTCCTGGCTGACTTTGTAGACCGAAAGCAGCAGCAAGTATGTCTGAAGGAGCAGAAATACCAGCATAAATGTCAGCCGAAGGGGAAGCTGCAATGTTGCCACTACAGCTTCCTTAAGACTCTTTGTTTATACGCCCATGGTTGGATGTCGAGCATGTCCGCATCGCGACCGTCGGGGAAATAATGCAGAGCCTCACTACGTTGCCCGCCCGACTGGGGCCGCTGATATTTTAAACTCTGTAGAGGGGGTTCAGGGGGGTTGTCACCTGGCCTAAGGGACTTTGGCGAGGTTCCAAAGGCTTGGATTGCCGTCTGAGATCCCCAGCTCGCTGCAGCAACTCCAAATGAAACACTTGCCGCGGGAAGCGATCAACTCTGTGGAGCCAACCGGGGACGCGTCGCTTGGGGCACGCTGCAGGTCGTGGACTCGTCCGGGCGGCTCCTAGGTATTGGGCGTGAAGAATCGTTGGTAATAAGGGGGCACATCGCGCCTGAACAGCCAGGTTCTTTAGTGCCGTGACCCGGTCGGACCTGCAGTTGCTCAGATGCTGCCGCTTCACCGGTCCAAATGGCGCCACGGCAGACCATGGGGGAGCATCCCGCATTCACAGCCATGGCGATCTGGTGCTTCTCGGGAAACGCAACAAGATGAGCCTCGAACCGGATGAATCGAGAATGAAATCGCACAGTCCAGTCGGATCGGTAATCAGTGGATCTCCTCAGGTGGCAATGAATCGCAGGCGGGGCAGTTTGGAAGGTCGGATGGCATTGGTTGGCCTGAGGAATGGTGGTGTGTGGGCTGCACAAGGGGACGCACTGCGCCACGTCAAGCGCTGCATGATTGACCCACGAGAGGCAAACGGCAAGTCGAGCACCCCCTCTAGTCAGGCCACACCCTGCAGGCCTCCCAAACGAAAAATAAAAAGGCGCCGTGGCCCCACTGCGGCTGATGACGGGTCGCGCTCTGTTTCTCAGGCAAAATCAACGCCTTTATTCACTCCACCACAATCATCAATCATCAATCACCAGCGCATTGTTCATGATGTTGGAGGGTATTTAAATTGAGCACAAAGCATTGCTCTCCCGCGGTATTATTGGGTTTCTTCAAGAGAGCTCTACCATGGCATTTCGTGACATATTTCGCTCCTCAAGCGCGCCTGCTGCGACCGGGAATCGCACAAACTCCAACAACACCAACGAGAGTAAGCATCATGCTGATCTTAGAAAAGCCTCCGCTGGAGCTGCCCACTTGAAACGTACTAACTCACATCCTCCAGGCGGGAATTCGACTCAAAGCAACATATCCCTATGATGGCGCCCTAGCTGGCCCTTCGACCTTACCTCATTCAAGCAGACATATATTCAGAAGAAGGGATCCATCTTCAACATGAACAAGCCGGCAAGACCCAAGGGCGGGAAATCGGATTGAGCCAAGACACGACACCTTGTACAGCCAAACCTAATCAGTATATATTCACATCTTATCGTCCTGCGCTTGTATATACCCGATAGACTTGATGTATCCAGTCGTCCACCGCGGCAACGGAGCACATTGAAGGGTTGCGCCCCGGCCCTTGCGCCAACCGAATTATCTTCTTTGTTTTCCGAGCAACCCCAGTCGAGGGCTAGCTGTACCCATGACTGCAGCGCGGAGGTTCTGGGACCGTTACTGATGGAAATAGTCGGGGTGGATGATGCATCGATCAGAGCTTTGAACGACCTAATTGACCCATAACTATCCCAAAATATTATCCAATGACTGGCAAATGGTCGAGTCAGCCAGATTGAAGCCATCACCACCATGCTTAGGTGAAAGCTAGACTGCAAATTGTTGCGCCAATGGCTGATAACTTCCCTGCCATGACACTCAAGTCTTTACATCGCTCGAGTTCGCTGTCGCTGAAACTGAACAACTCCTCAACGTCAATAAACTTGTCATCGCCAACGGCGAGATGCACCAATGCAGAATTGATTCCCTCTGGACTTCAAATCTGGGCGAACTCGCGCCGCAGCTGGTCCTTTTCCTTCTCTGGTGCGTGCGAAATGTGCACCTGAACACAGTATAGCATGAGGGCACAGAGGCCAGCAGCCAGCGCTGTAGAGACCGACGACCCAAAGACCCGGATTTTATCAGATGGAGGCGAACCATCTATGACATCCTCGCCCGGCAAGGTGAAGTCGGTCGTTCCCAAGATCCTCAACCCACCTGAGAGAAGTCCCAACTTCCCCTAGGGTCGTGCAATCTCGGAGGTTTTATCCAAGTCCCCAGTTCCTCCCGTATCAAAATTGCGCCCATCTATTATTTGGTACGCTAGGTCACCGGAGTCAAGATCCGCACCATCGTTAATAAAGGCCACTCGAATTGGTTCCTCGATGTTGAAAGGGCCGGTCGACACTCTGCTACCTGACTGGTGGCTTGGCTGGTCTACCCTGGGAAGCATGTCTCTAGACCGCTTCATACAGTTGATCTACCTGGTATTGATGGGTTTCTCTTCTTCTTCTACAGGCCTATCAGTGCTACCACTCTAGGCCGAGTCGTCTGCTATTCCACCAACAAGGTCGGCATCCCTCAAATTGTTAGAGGAAGCGCCGGCGGAGCGTTGGGAAGTTCGCTCTGAACCATCGTCCTTAGCCGCGGACCTGGGCAACAAGAATAGGGAGAACCACTCTAGGTGCCGCGCAAGGTGAGTGGTCAGCTCATCCGTGGTCTTAAATGATTTTGCCAGACATATAGGACAGTTAATTCTGTGACTGTGGCGGCATCATCGCTAACGCCGGATTCAGGCCCGTGAGACAAGGACTCGTGCTTCGTCCAGTCTTCCACGTTATTATAAAGCTGATCGGGGTTTCTACAGTGCTCATATATACAGATATACAGCTGCAGGTCGTAGAGAAGGTGTGCTCTGGGTTAAAAGTAAATAGTTAGCTCCTATTATACTTACAGGCACTAGACGGCGACGACCAAATCGAAAGGGACTGCGACAGCGATTCAGACAGACAACCTCAGGCTGCCAAAGCAACGGTGACTTCCCAACGTGCAGTAACCATTGTCCCGCAAACCCAGTCCCCGAAATCCAAACCCAAGATCCAGCCCGTCAAGGACATCTGCACCGACACCATCGGACCAACAGACGCCTGCCACAACAATCCCAAGCTCCCCTTCGTTCTCACAAAATCACACAAAATCGGGACCATGTCCATAGACCTCAACCGGCCCTTCATATTTACCACGTTCAACAACAGCACCACACCACAACCACCAGATGACGCGGAAACTGTGCCCAAGGTGGCCCTCCTCGGGCTGGGCATCCTTCTGCTGGAGCTATGGTACGAGGAGACACTCGAGGCGCACTTTGCGCTAGCCGAGCCGCATGTCGGCCACGTGGAGCGCCGCGATAAGGCGCAGCGGTGGCTGGATGATGTCTATGAGCGGAACGATGAACCGCCGGCGCTGTACCATAACGCAGTCTCTCGCTGTGTCAGCGTCATCGTCGGTGGCGAGGCGCAGCTGCGGAGGTGGGGGGAGGGCGGGTTATGGGACGCTGTCTGTAGGGATGTAGTTGAGCCGCTTTTTGAGAATTGCAGAATGTGGCGTTGACCATGGGTTGGTTTACCTATCCATAGGGGGATACCAGCGGCGATTACGGGCGCAAAACAGACTTAACTGTAGGTGGTGACGGAGGTTGAAATCTGAGAGGAAGAGAGGCGCATTTTATCACCATGCCAATAGAAAATGGGCAAACGAACCATCTCGATCCTGCCTTGAATAGTACCGGGAAAACCCTTTAGCCATCCAAGACCTACATGTACCCACGATAATTAGATAAGTGCGTTAAACCTAAAAATAATATAAGTTACTTATAAAAAAAAACTAGATACTATATAGTGGTATGGCCAACTAGTACCCCTTTTATTGAACTGCATTCTGGTGCTCCCTCATGTTAAACGCTGAAAAGTTATTAGGTTTAGCTTTACAGGTAGCGGCAAACCGACCTCTCAAACCATTTCCTTATCACCCATCTTGCTTCGCGTCCTATAGAGCCATTCCGTGATGGCGACAATCCGTCGCTATAGCATTGTCAGCGAGGCGTATCTCATCCACGGCGGGTGATCCGGTAGGGAGGTGCTTACCCTGCGGTTCAGATCATCTAAACCCATGTCCGCATTAGCATCGCTGGCGCTTAGATGCGCAGGATTGAGGAACCTGGTGTACAAGGTCCACATGGCGAGGGTGAAGATGGTGAGGGGGATTGTCACAACCCAGTACACCCAAAAGCGCTGGAAGCCGGTAGTCTCGGTATCGCTTGCAAAATACGGCAAAGCGAAGAAAGTCTGTTGTGCTAGATGATCAGCATGATTTTCACCGCGCGCGCAATTCGGCAAGTCGACACTCACTGCCGTGAAGGTGCCGGGTAGGAAGAACATGGTGACAATGGCTATAGCCGTCATGGAGGTGCTGTCACGCTTCGTCTCCTGGGCGATGCGCTTCTGGTCCTTGGCAAGCTCGATGTTGACCTGCGAGTCCTCGTGCCCGAGAACGTTCAGGACGCCCATGAGCAGAAACTTTGCCGTCGCCAGCCAAGCGCGCGAGTCATGATGGGCGCCTCGTATGTCGCCAAGGAGCTTCTCGGCCCGCTCGTCGATGTAGACCTGGAGCCGCTCCATCGCACGGCCGAGCCCGCCGCCCCCGTCGGCGATGGATTTGCTGGCCATGTATCGTTGGTTCTCGGCCTGTGCGAAGCCAGCAAACCGGGCCATCTCGACCGTCGCGTTTTCCCAGCCGGTTATCTGGTCGGCAGCGCCAATCACCTTGCGTGAGACGCTGCCGAGATCGAAACGAACGGTGCAGCCGTCGCCGTCGGTAGCACGGAGCTTGTCGTACTGGTGGAACCCCGTCAAGGTCTCGGCCTCGTAGATCATGTTGCCCTTCTCTCGCACGTTCCCCATGGCGTCCGACGTCAAAATTTGCAGCGCCAAAAGACCGAATAGCATAGGGTGGGCAAGCGTCGGGCCCTCAAAGTCCTTGATCTCGTCTCCCAGCTGGGTAAAGCTAATATCGTGGCCATCAAACCAGGTCCGGACGATGGCGACGGTAGTCCGCGTGTGGGGGAAGTAAGCCCAGACCAAGTCCCAGTCGTATGGGTGGCTGAGGCTGTATCGCCAGTTCCACAAGGATTGCATGGGCTCGTCGTCGCAATCTCGGTCCAAAGGAAGCGGGTACCGACAGTAGGTGGTTTGATAATGCGAGGTGCACCAGCCCTTGATCTTGAGCTTGGGCAAGAGGCAGTTCAGCGCGAAGCCCTGTTTAAAGCTTTTGGCACATTTCTTCTCGTCGAGGAAAAGCACATTGATGGAGCTCGACATATCCACGTCGTTGGCGTCCTGAGGTAGGGCTGCAGCGGCGGCACGCGCGTCCGCGACATGTCCGTCCAGCCACAGCTTTATATCGTCGAACGAAGTGGGATAGCGAACATTGGTGCTGCTTTGCCTACCACCATCTTTAGTAGTAGCTAAGGGTGAAGGGCGACGGTGCTCAAAGATGGAGGCAGGAGCGACTTCCTGCGGAGCACCAGGCGAGCCGGGCGTGGTGGACGTCGTCGTTGGCGATAAGGATTGCTTGCGAACGGCGATTGTGTACTCATTGCTGACCGTTCTACAGTCGCTTAATCGTGCAGGCAGGTTCGGATGGCCCGGTTGAAAAGAGATTACTGATGGATGGTGCATTGGGAAATTTTGGTTGTGGCCCGACTGTGGACGCAGGAAGTCTCCCTTGCTGATCGATCTAACCGTGAATCAGGCTACTGCGAAGAGCACACAAAGAAGAAATGAACTAGATTGTAGCGTAGAGATGCGAGTCTTTATGTGATTATGTTACCCAAGTTACGGTCAACGTTGCCGGTGACCTGGCTCACACTATAACTTCAGCTGAACGAGCACGGGCAAGCTGGTGCATGAGGTGAAGGCAGCTTTCAGCTCACAGCCACCGCCTCTGATGCGTCTAACAGGCTGCATCCAATGACAAGCAATTGCTTCTCCCTAGCGTCTGTACAAGCTGCACACAATAGGCTCGATAATGCAGCCCGTCCTCCTCAACCAGGATCGGGATCTGAATCGACTTCCTCGAAGCCATTGTGACCAAGAGGATGGTGTGTGTGGTGTGGTGTGTGGTGTGTGGGGGTTGTGGGGGTTGTGGGGGTTGTGGTGGTGTGGTGAAGAAGAGGATGGACTTCACTGCCTGCAATGACGGGCTTTTATCTCTGGTATTTTCCGGATTGATAGAGTTCCGATTCGGCCAGCAAAGTTTTCCCGCCGATGTGACTATTATCACAGGTGACTCGATGCCCGTCATCGCCGGTGATGCAATATTACGGTTAGGGTTGTTGTTTTCTGGTGCCAAGTATGGCATTGATGTCTGGCTTTTTTTCCTTTGGCTTTGGAAAATTTCCAAAACAAAAGTGAGGCGGCAAAAGTGAGGCGGCAAAAGTGAGGCGGAGCAGGCAGAAGTGAAGCGAGTTCGAGGCGGGGTAGTAGCAAAACCAAGGCGGAGCAACAAAAGTGAAACGGAGCGAAAGTGGAACAAGTACAAAAGTAAATGGCAAGAAGATCAAGAAGAGTAAAATCTGAAAGTCTCGCTTTATGTATACCGATTTGTGGATTCTGCTCACATTATTATTGACGGCATATCAACTGAAGCTACCGATACAGCCATGTCTGAGACAGCGCACACATTATTGGTTGAGCCATTCGGAGACGAATATGGGTGCGACAACAAAAATCTCAGGGGAAGCGACCAGCTTCCAGTTCCAGGATACTTCACATCTTTCAAGCAGTTTTTCAACTTCATTCGCAGGCTTGGAATTCGATGCTGCAGGGACACAAATTGTCAAGACAAGAAGAAGAACCTGGAGACCGTTGCCCCGAAGTACGAGTGCTCAGACCTCCGGTCATGGGCTTTGGTGGTCGCATCCTGTTCATCTTTTAAACCGATCGGTCCAGCGCTCCAAGCAGCTCGCGGAGCTTGCACTATTTTTTACGGATGTCTAGTGATCGAACCAAAGCTCAAGGCTCTGCGGAGTCTCGGAAATGATGGATTCGCAATTTGGCAGCTGTTGAGCTGGGCAATGCCTGGTCGTGGATGGGAGGACGGCGGAAAGAGGGTTTGGGGGGGCCGCGAGACCGAATTGCCCCAGATTTGCGATGCAATTAATTGGAGACATGTCTGCGTCACAGCTGGAGATGTCTGCGTCGCAGCTGGAGCTGGCACGCCGCTGGCAGCCGAGGATGGCGTCAATATCAGGCTCAAACTTAGGCTGTCCACGCCGCATATGGAGCCTGGCTTCCGCAAGCAAGAGATGGCTTACCGATTTGCCCGAAATTCTGTCTTTTTTAAAGAGAATGTCTATTTATACTGTAACATCCATCTATTTACACAGTAACCCCTGAAAAGTGGCCCATGCGCGCCGCGCCCAGGCCTACACAACAGCCACCAAGACCACCCCATTAGGAATTGAACTGCGCGTTTATTACCAATTCAGCGTTTTCTGCAATAACGTAATCCACAGGGTTTCCGGTCACCCTGGCTCTCCGGCCGCATGCGGCATAGCATCCCCACTTTCATTTCCAGTGTGGCTTCAAGGAAAAAGAAAAGAACAACCTGGCAACAGAACCAAAACAACAACACTAAACCTTTAGCGATTCCTTCTCTTCTTCCTGATTCTAAATCGCCATCATTAGAGTAATTAAACGGTACTAATTTTACCGCGTTTAAATCGCTTAATTTCATCAAAAATCACAACTTTCGGAATCGATCCAGTTCTAAGACACCCCGCCCACAAACTGAAGATAAACGCTATGCAGCACCCTACCCCCCCTCCAAGCGGCCCAGCAGTGACCTCCTTTACCCAGTACGGTACTAGGCCCCCTAAGTATCGAAAGGGGAAGGCTCTAACAGTGCCTAAAAGCCACTCCTACGACCCTATAAAAGAAGACCGACTCCAGAACGCCTTAATGGCAATTAACAATAATAGGCTAAACCTCCAGCAAGCTATAAAGCTGTATAGCGTTTATAAAAGTACTCTGATAGACAGGCATTATAGGAAACCACCGTTACAGGCCTTAAAACAACACCTACAGCGGTTAACTGTATAAGAGGAGGAGTTTATTATTAACACTATTTACCAGCTTAATACCTAGGGCTGGCTAATAACTGTTAAGGCCATTAACTAGTTAGCTACAGAACTGCTTATTAAAAAGGGGGATATAACGCTTATTAAGCATAACTAGTATTATGACTTCCTATACTGTCACCCTAAACTACATACCTACTACTTACACGTGCTGGACTAGGCTTGCCATAATGCTGTAGATTAGAAGACTTTAAAATATTAATTTAACCTTTATAACACTTAAAAGCCCTTATACTTAATTACTAATAATGATACTTATAATATAGATAAGAAAGGCTATATAAAAGGGGTTAACGATACCTTTACAGTTATCATTCCACATAAAGAAGCAGAGTTATTCTTAAACTAGCTAAGTAATTATAAATAGGTCTTTGTTATAAAGGTTATCTCTGTAAACAGCTTCTTCTTACTAGCGTTTATTATCTTTAAGGGCATTAAGATTTAACATAACTAGGTTAACGATACTATTAATCCCTCCTTTACTATTCAACCCTCTTTAAACAGTTAAACTAACTAAGCTATTACCCTAGATTAACTACATTATTTTAATAAGTATACTTAAGGCCATACACGTGGAGAATACTAGCTCCTTATCCTTAACAGTCACTTAAGCTACGTCTCCTTTAACTTTATCTAATACTGTAAAGACTATAAGATTATAACTCTTTACCTTCCTCTTCACTCTACACACTTACTCCAGCCCCTAGATATAGGAGTCTTTAACCTATTAGTAAAGCGATACAGGGCCTTAATTAGTAAGGGGGCACTGTTTAAAGCATAGCGCATCACTAACCTTTAGTTCCTTCAAATCTACTAAAAGGCTAGGGGGGAGATACGTCACAATATCGTTAATCCTTAAAGGGGGGCAGGGCTTATACCTCTAAACCCTTAGAAGGTATTAGATAAGGTAATAAAAGCCTAAAAGGTACCTTAAGAGGTACTAGACCGCTTTACTACTACCCTTACCTTATAAGCTAAGATAAACTAAGCTATTACTTCCCTAACTGCCCTCACTACCCCCTTAAAGCAGAGCGTTACCCTTATACACCAGGTTTACCTTAAGGTTATAAGTAAGATATAGGTCACCCAGGTATTAAACCAGGAGTTAGTTAATAAAAGTAAAAACATCTAAAGGAAGGTTACGCGTAAGTATTATAAAGAGGCGAGGGTTCTAACCGTTAAGGAGGCGTTAAAATTGCAAGAGGAGAGGCAAGAAAAGGAGGATATCAAACTGGCTGCTAAGGCTCAGAGGGCTGCGTTATTTAGTAAAGGAAAGTTTACAAAGATGGTGTGGAAGGAGATGCCTGTTACGTATGACTACTTTGCTTAATAAGGGTAAGTAATAGGGGTAAGGAGGTTGTGGCTCTGTTGGTTTCTGGAGGCGTGGTACGTGCGTGGATTATTATTAACTATTTAGATTCATTCTATCTACGCGCGAATCGATTATTTGAAGGCTGTTCGTTCGAACAGAGGCATTTGCAGCAGTTTAGCGGAATAATTAGTGTGGTTTATGGTGTGGAGGAAGGCGTATTTGGTGGCTGAAGCTAACCCCAAATAGGTGGCCGGAAAGCCTGGGTGGCCGGAAACCCTGTGGATTACGTTAAAAATTACAATTGAATACGTAGTTTTACTCGATTACTAAGCTGTGAACAGCTGACTAAGCAGCCCCTGAGCCCCTGGACGCTCTTGAACTCTGCGCAGTATGAGCACGCGATGCATGCTTAGTCTTGGTGATGCTGGCTGTTGATAATGCCTTCTGGGTTCCTGAAGCCATTCTCAGGGCTCTTCTTGAGCTGCCTCTATTCCCAACAGTGCTGGAGGGAGTGGAGGAAGCTATAGAAGGATTGCTAGACACCAGAACTGCGTCTCTAACACTAGAGATTGTCATCTAGCTCCCCTTAAGGTGCATACCCTCCTATTGGGACTTACGTCTCTATATAGAAGCTCTTACTGGACCTTTAGGTGCTTTGGGCTTTGTATTACGTGTAGTTGCTGTACTAGCTCTTCCTCTACAGCTTTTACTAGCGATAGGGGGATTACTAGGACCACTGCTAACTACTATATAGTTATTCTCTTAAGTAACAGGTATAGAAGTAGCTGGTATAACCTTTTCTACCTAAGTAGCTAGTATAACAGCTTAGCTACCTAGTAAAAGTGGTGTAGTTAGTATAAAAGCATTCCTATTTATAGTAAATGTTATAGAACTGTAAGGTCTGCCTTTAAGGGTGGTAATGTAGTTAAAATCTTAGTTCTGTAGGTACTAGTCCTTGTTAAAGAGGCTTCTCGCCAGCTACTAGTATAGGTAGAAGTCCTCTTTAACTAGAGATAAGGCTTTACACTAGTAGTAATCGAGAAGAGCATAGCTATAGGATATATTATACTAGCTGGTGAATCAACTGGTACACTCCCTTAAGGGCTGTGGGTTAAGGTGACTTTTTATTAAAATAACTCCCTGTGTAATCCTCTACTAATCTAAAACACGCTTTAAGGCTTTGCTAGAGATGTTATATAGTACATTACCAAGCTAGGATTAACCTAAGAAAGCACTTTTAAGTGTATTTCTTTCCTTAAGCACTGCCTTATAGATCTTTAGCTTTATAGCTTTAACTATATAACATAACTTCGTTATAAATTATCACCTTTCACACACTTGATTCTAATGCTTTGTGATTCTATTATACCTTTTAACAACTGGTTAATATAACAGCTGGGCCTACTGCTTTACCAGTTGTTAGGTTTTCACAACTCTAACTCAGCTGGTATGGCTGGAACAGAGTGGCTGGATCCACGCAGCTGCTTTGCAGCTAGTTCTGTAGATCTACACAGCTAAGAACGCCAGGCTCCATAGCCAACCTTGTATGTAGAAAACCAACCTACTTACATACAGGGCTGATAATAAATAGACAGCTTGATACAATTAGCTTAGATGGAGAGTTTAGTAAATCGTGGCGAGTAAAGAATAAGATCCTGATAATGTCGACTGGGCTAGGCATATCTACTATGTTGTGGAAAATCTTGTTAATATAAGCAATGGCATTCTAAATACTTATGCAATGTTATAGCTTATGTAGAGTTGGCACACGCTGCAGGCCGTCCCCTAGACATAGCTATCAGTAGTGTAACACCACGTTATCGTATTGATCTAACAGCTAAGGTTATCAAGAAGCTAAGTTACATCCCATTACCTGTCCTCACACCTCTATTACTTACATCTTCCCCAAATCTTAAGTACTAAACAAAGTTAGCTTTGTAAATTAAGGTTATAGGATGCCTATAACCTAGCACTCTTTTTTTAGCTCAAGCATCTGCTGGTACATCTACTTAGCCTCTACGTACTTGCCCTGGCTGCTAAGCACAATGGTAAGATTTATTACACTGGTAAGTGTGTTGGGATGCTTTAAGCCTAATATCCTCTCCTTTAGCTTAAACGTTTACTAATATATCTGCTTAGCCTTTACACACTTGCCCTAGCTGCTAAATACAACGGTAAGATTTATTATACTAGTAAATGTGTTGGGATTCTCTAAGCTTAATATTCTCTTTATAAGCTTAACTATCTACTGGTATATCTGCTTACCCTTTACGTATTTGCCCTACCTGTTAAGTACGTTTATAAGATTTATTATAGATAAAAAACATGCCCTAAAATTAACAGAGATTAAACTTCTAAAAGTCATTGTCCTGTAAAAGAACCTTAAAGCCTTTAAGCACCTACTCTATCTTATTCCATACCACTATATCTTTAAACAGGGTAATGGTAATATTAATTAGCTTCCCACATACACTACCTTCCTTATTAGACTTCTTAACGTTAGCCCTAGATATAAGTTAGGCAGCTAGGAAAGATATTAGGATGTGCTAGTATATTAGTAAAATTAAAAAGCCAGTATTACTAAGTAAATCTGCCTTGTGAAAGAGTTACTAGAGGCCAGGGAGTAGGAGATATTTGTAAAATACTATATATACCTTATTGGTAAGATAAATGGAGTATTTTTAATAGTACATGGAGAGGAAAAACACGTAAATAGTATAGAAGTGGGTTCTAGTAGTGCTGAATAAGATATGTGGTATTTTATAAAGGGGGACATTAACTAGTTTATCTTTAATATTTATACTGTAGTGGAGGTGGATAGATTTACTAAGAAGCCTTAAAGGCTAAGGGATAATTAGGAGTGAAATTAAACCTTTAAATAAGTTAAGGTTAGTAAAGATTATAATAGCACTGTCTATATCCTTATGCAAATACTGCACTAGTAAATTAATAGTGTCTTTATAGAGGTATATCTCCTTACCCTCCTTTAGAGGACTAGAAAAGAGCCGGCTAAGGCGCTTGGTGTTAGGAAATGCTGTGTAGTTCCTGTTACGCTCTAAGCCTGGTATGTCTTTACTGGTGCAGTAAATGCCCAGGTTATGCGCCTTCTCGGCCTCGCTTGGGCTATGTTAAACGCCCTTAACATTATAAGTGTGCCGCAGCCCACAGTGGCGTGTATAAGAAGTATGGTAATGCCTTTTGGCCTTAGCATAAATGGTGCTTTGGCATGGCATAATCTTTATGTGAAGCGTTTATATAATGCAGAGTGTAAGCTGGTATTTAAGATTTTAACTGCTGTTAATCTATTTTAATATAGCTGTGGGTGAGGGGAGCTGCAGTGCTTATTTAATTGGCCCACTGTTATTATTCAGCTGTATTAAAACGTTGTTGGGAAATTTGTTATTGGATTCTTCTAGCCTTTGGACTGGTGTGCTAAGGTGATTGGAATAGCTGCTGATTTTAGTAATCTTAGAGAGCTAGTCTGGAGTTGTCTGTTAGCTATGTATAGGTAAAGGGGTGCTATAATAGATAAAGCAGTTGCAGATAGGGTTATTATAACCACTACTTATACGCTGCTTAGGCGGTGTTTTATGCAATTTGTTATTAATATTAATGCTGGGCTTATTATTGCTACTGATGCTAGGCTCATTGTCGCTTAGGATAGTCCTGTAAAATGATATTAGTTTGCAATTACAGGGGTAACGGCTAATAATTTATATATATGCCTTTTAAGGCGTGGTAGTATCCTCTGTGTTCTCTGCCTTTTCGCAAATCGGGAGTTAGCAGTAGGTGCTACCCGTTTCTTACTTAGTCTGGATATTAATTAGGTTTTTATTTGTATTAATGAGATGTATTATGTAAAGTACCTAATTGTGTTTATAAGGTGCTGCTGATTAGAGCTCTGCTGATTATAAATAACGGAATCTTCGTTAAATAACGAATTAAAGGACGGTGTTTACGGCCGCCATTGGCTTTAAACGGCCATCCGTCCTCCAGAAGTTAAAATGGTAAAGGTGGCATTACTTAGGCCAACTCTGGCTAAACAGTAAGGTAATGAAAATAAAGTAAAGTAACATATAAGAATAAGTATATTTTAAAGGTAAAGATAAAAATGTTTAAATAGCTAGGTGGTTTAAATACTAAGGCTGTTACCTAATCTTAGCATTATAAGCTACTGAGATCCTGTTACAGTAAGACTATTTACATGTTAAAACATCCCCTTAAACTTATTATTTAGCTAACCTCTTAGAAATGCCAGTACTGTCTTAGCGTTACTACAGTGCTATTTTTTAACCCCAGGAATAAGCCTGCTAGGGATATGGGATAAACGCTTACTTAAACTAGGAAGCTAGCATAGATTAGAATGTATATTAGCTAGTCTGGAAGTTATTTAGCAACTTCCAGGTGGTTATACTATTAACGGCCTATAGGCAAAATTAGTGCTGCTTAAGGAAATAAATAGATTTTAATAAGCATTAAAGGTATAAAAATCTCTTGCTAATATAATAGGTCTTTGTGCTAAAAGCTTTATAGTAGTAAAACCTAAAGTACCTTGCTTCTGCAAATAAGCAGTTTTCGGTGTAAGGGAAGTATACCCTTGGTCTTCTAGGGGGAACTAGCGGAATTAAAGCACTATACCTAGTAAATAGGCTGTTTTTAGGTTAAGGTAAAAATACATTTAGCCTTTAGGAAAAAACTAGTGGAATTAAAACACCACACTTATATTAGATAAACTGTTTTTAATGTAAGGTAAACACACACTTGGTATTTAGGGAGGAACTAGTGGAATTAAAGCACTATGCTTATGTTAGATAAACCATTTTTAGTGTAAGGTAAGTACATACTTGGCCTTTAGGATGGAACTAGTGGAATTAAAGCGGTATAATTAGTAAATAAGCCTTTTTTAGGGTAAGGGAGGCATATATTAGGCTTTTAGAAGAGAACTAGTATGTAATTAGCATTTTTGTAAACTCTAAGTCCTAGGTATTAACTTCCCCCGTAGACTTAATACTGCTGCTTTTATTAACGTTATTACTTAGCTCTTTAATAATCTTTCCCCCTATACACTTATTATCTCTGTTCTTATTAGGGTTATTGCTTAGCTTTTTAATAATCTTTCCTTTAAAGACTTCTTTATTTATTATAAGTTCCCACACTGTTATAGATGTAAAGGTTAAGATTTTACCCTTCTTTAGAAGCCTAAGCCCTGTTATAAATGGTAATTTACTCTCTTTAAAAATAGGGGCCACAATATTATTAAAGGCTAAAAAGCAGAGATCCCTACCATTAGGTATCTTTTCTAATACCTTTTTAATTACTATACAGAATGCTAATTTAGCCTTTTCCTTACCTCTTACCCTACTGGATTTAAACTGTAGATTTTTAAATAATAAAAGTAGCTTTAAGTAAGGGGTAAATATAAGTATTCCCTTTTTAAAATAGCAGGTTAGGATAAGGATAGGTCTGTATTATAAGCCTGTGTTAGTGAATTTCTTGTTAGGGATAGAGAGACTGTGTGTAATAAAGGATGTTAGTTATAACTGCTTTGTTTGGCCTTTTTTACCGCTAGAATAGTGTTAGTTAAGGAAGTCATGAAACTCCTAGGAGGCGCGAAGTTTCTTAACCTTTTTAGTGTAATTGCTGTTTCACGTATTAATAGACTTTTAAAGGCAGATAAACTTTAGGTAGGCTTTTAGCATTTATATATCTTAACACTTTAGGCCTGTACTGCCTAAACATTTAAGCTTGGTTTATAAGTTTACAAATTAGGATAAATTAGGGCATTTAAGTTTATTAAACTTAGAGATAAATATAGTTGCAAGTTTGGCAGTGTTAATGTTCTTATAGCTATATGTTTTGTAATGTTCCTTATAAAGGGACTAGAATTGGAAGTATCTATTGTAACTAAAAATGAAAACTAGAAGGTTTAGGCTGGTAAGAACCTTTTCTTACAGGTTAGCTATTTTACATAGCTGTAAAACATCCTTTATAATGTCCTAAATAAGACAGGAAAACTAGTAAGTATGGTAGTGGATAATAATGGGGTTTTTGGCTTGTAGCACGCTAATCAGGTTGTTAAGTATAGTTATTTTAGGCCGTTTGGACTATTACAGGTGTAAGGTGTCTAATCTTTTCGACTTACTAGCCTTTTATCACAGCATGTTATTATTACTGTCCGTACCATTACCTTTATCGGTGCCAGTGGTCTTCTAGCTATTACTTCTGCAGCTGCAGGCATTAGGTTTGGATTGCCTAGAAGAGAACAGTGGTAAGGCCCCTTCTAGCCGCTTTTAAAGGCGGCTATAGGCTACTAACGCCCCAGAATTAATATTATGTTTTATATTATAGCCAGTTAGTACTGTTAAATTTTAAGAGCCACCACTTACAGCTTAGGCAGATGTGGGAGGTATTAGTGTATAAATATCTTCTCCAGATTCTGGTTTAAAATGTATAAGGAGATATTAGTAAGATAGTTAGGGATATAGTAAGGACATATACCTTTATAAGCTTTATATAATACTCTGTCTAGAGCAGCTTTTGTTAAGGTGCTGAGAAAGTTAAGTGCTAATACAGTTTTACTAAGTTGCAGCTTACAGATAATATTCTAGAGAAGGTTTTAACTGTAAAGCGTAGCAATCTTAAGGGTAAAGTCTTCTCTAGCAGTTATATTTACTGTACTGAACTATGTAAACTAAAGTTAGCTAATTATAATAGTAAGGGTGGGGTGTAGAGTAGTGTTAGTAAATTTAAAGGTAATATAGTTAGGAATAGAGAATTATTATTTTTGGTACTAATTAGCCTCCCTCCTGTAACTAACATATAATAGCTTAAAACTTTTTAGTAAGGTTAGTAATTAAATTACATGGCTGTTTTAGCTTGTCTCTGAAGAGGAGGGTAAAGTTACTAAATTATAAACCACAGCTTCTTTTTAAACTAATATAGTAGCTATATTAGCAGAGCTATTGGCTTTAAGTGTAGTCTAACTGGCAAATAACAGAAAGAATTAGTTTAACACCCCTATTACATAACAGGGCTTGTTTTGTGGACTTTAAAGGGTCTTTAGCCTCTTTTAGCAGTAATAAACAACCAAACTTATTCTTTCCATTATATAATTAGGTTATTTCTTACAGGTCTTAGTAGGGATTAAACCGTTTTTTTTTCCATATGCTATAAACCCCCCCTAGGCCACAGCCACCTCTGGAGTTAAAGGAAATTGGGCTATTTAGCCATTGGTATAGCACTGGGGCTATGGACAGCCACACTATTATAGGAAATACCCACCCTATCTGTTAAAGACTTCCCATATATCTGTTAATAAGACTAAAAAGGAGTCTGTCCCATCTGTAAGACTAGTCCTGCTCTCTATAGCTAGTGGATAACATAGGTAAAGTATTAAGATTTACAGGGATATTAAAAAATTACAGTTATCTTAATACATTTAATTAAATAGGGGCCTAGCCTATTAATTAGTTACTTAATACCTTTATTACAGTGTAAAAAGAGCTCTAATTATAAAGAAACTTAAGTGGTTAGTTATATAGAACTATATGTAATTACCCATATTAAAATTGTATCCCCTATAGTTAAATAAAGGTTTTTCTTTTTAAGGTGTTTAAATAAAGTTATTAGTCTTATACAAATGTATACTAACTTATATGAAAATTAATTACTTTAGCCACAAGACTGGAATTTCCCCTAAACTTTACAGACGCCTTTTAATATTACTAAAAAGCTATTTACTGGTTTTTACAGCATATAAGTAAGGACTGTAAAAGTTGTAGCTGTTACAGTAAAATTATATCAGTTAATGCTTATTATCATATATGTTTGGCCCTTAGCTATTTTCCCACACAAGAAGAGATATTTAAAAATGGATCTTACAGCTGGATTAAGTGGTATTTAAAGCTACATTTAATTATTAGATCTACCTGGCCACACAGTTATAAGCTTCTTAAATAAGAGACCATTAAAGGTTTTGTAAATTTTAATAGGGGTCTTAGATATAAGGCTTAACTAACTAGTAGGGTATGCTTTATAAAGGATAATGTCACCTCTTATAACCCATGCTTTAGGAGTAATTAGAGGAGTATTATAAATCAGTGATAATAAGGTTCAGACTGTAAAGTAACTTTAAAAAGCGTAGCTTAAAATACTATAAACTACTGCTAAGATCCCGGGTCCTAAACGTTATGAAGAGGTTCCACTAAGTTGTATAACTTATATCTTATTATTAGTAATAGTAGAAAGATAATTACCTAGACTTACCCCTTTATATTAAAATTTAACCTTAAGCGCCTATATTTTAACTATGGTAAATACAACTGGAGTATACCTAGTACCTTTAAATCACCTTCCTTTAGGCCTATTAATTAGCACTGGCCATAAAATAATTATAGTACTGGTTGGTTATGGATACCTTTGTTTTCTCTAGTTTGGTGGGGTTAAGAGGGGCTAACTTTAACCTGAAAGGTCCTAGAGATTACATAAGCTTTGTTTTTAGTATAGTGTTATAAATATGCTCTAATCTACACAGAGGCTAGCCTTAGGATTTACACTACAATTATAAGGGTAAAGATAATTGATTTAGTAACTGGAATTAATAAAAGCACATATTAACTTAGGGTAGGCTTTTTATATATATTTAGAAGTTTTAGGGCCTTAGGGCTAGAATAAGTAGGGCTTCTGCCACACTATACTATATTTATATATAGTCTTGTTTTCTTTGGGACTGCTTTATATAGGAGTATGGCTTTGCACTTTTACCTGCTTTTCCGGCCAACAAATTACTTCTTTTTGCACTAACGGAAGTTTAACCACGTGACCCTGTATGTAACCCTCCCTTTGATCAGAGCAATGGGTGAACTTCAGTATTTTAGAATAGCCAGTATTTAACTCGGTTATATAAGGTAAGTGAAATGCTTAGCCTTTTAGCCATGGAGCATATATTACAGTGGTGGTAGTATGTTTAATGTTAGTGTTTACACATCTTATTAATACCTCTGACAATTACGATTTGAACTGTAATCCTCCTTATCTTTACCAAGGTATATACGTATAGCCACAACGTATTAATAACCTAAAGGATTCTAACCCTCTGTTAAGGCCTACATGTGGTGGTTATAGGGGTTATCGGAGCCAAAGCCATTAATACCATCCACTACAGCTATTAAGGGCAGCCCATTACATTGGGGCACTCCATATTTAACCCTAGCCAATACAGAAACGTTACCAGTGAGAAGTGCATAGCTTTAAATAAACGGGACTTTACAGTAGAGGAGTATAAAGCATAGGGGCCGGCAGGCTTTAAAGTAAGGTAAAGACGTAGATCTAAGCCACAGCTAAGGATTTATAACTAATAATTAACCACAGGACTGATTTCCTGTCTTAGGAGATAATTAGCACTGTGGCGTTATTGGCTGAAAAGGGGGCTTATGCTGAGATAATATGGGGCTTTTACGGTTTACATTTAAGACATAAACACCGCAACGCACTGTGGAGGTTCTGTTCTTACAAAGGTTACATACTTTCTGTCGGTTCCCATCACTTTATCTTAGTATTACCACTTCCAGTATATATTACAACTACATAGTAAGGTTGTGGATTTTTACCTACTAGCTTCTTCACGTATCTTTTACTCTAGCTTTATATTCTTTATAGATTGTGCTTACCTGCTAATTTTATAAAGCATTTTAATATATGTTAATAGTTCTTCCTTATAGCATTTTGTGGATTCTTGGGATTGAGATCAGGCTAGTTTACGTGTGATTTTAGCATCTTGTAAGGCTAAGATTAGGGTGGTCTATGCCTGATCTCAGCATCTTATAAGACCAAGATTAAGAGTGGTCTGTGCCTAATCTTAGCATCTTATAAGGCTGACATTAAAGGTGGTCTGTACCTAATCTTAACATCTTGTAAGGCTGAGATCAGGGTGGTTTATCCTTTTCTTTTTTACACATTTCAGCTTTAGGCAAATGGCCTTACAAACTTCAGTTAAGTGACTCTAAATGGCAGAGCTCTCCTTAAAAGAGCTCTAGAGTCTCCCTTTTCACAGGCTTCTTTTGTCTCTAGATTATATTATTGTTAAAAGGCATGATGGAATCACAAAGCATTAGAGAAGTGGTGTGTGAAGTGCTTGATTGTTTTATATCTTCAAGAGCGGGAGCCGTGTTATTATAGCTGTGAGGGTGGCCTGTGCACGAAGTGCACTGGCCGGCTTGGCTGGTGCGAAGCGAAGTTGGCTGTTGGAATACGAGGTTTGTTGTGGAGCGTAGCTTTCTTAGCTGCGTGCACCGAGGCGCTGTGCCTTGCACACGCGCTGCGCGCGTTGTGCACCACTTTATGATGGTATAACCAACAATTATACCTTACATTTTAGTCCAGACCTTACAGCCTTAAGCGCCGTGATTATTATACTCTAGGCTTTCCACAAGACTTTATGCAAGTCACTACTCTGTTTATGTAAAGTTGACGCTTTAGAGCTTAGACGGCTGTGTTCTTTACATCCAGGACATGTTTTGCCCTGTTTCTTCCTATTAAGCATCTGGTTTTAAGAGTGTTAAAAACAAAGAAAAAGATGAAACCCTAAGCCGAAGAGGCCTATATAAATGTACACTATGTTATAGTTAATAAAGATGTTTTATATACCTCTATGTACAGTATTAGCGTGTTAGATTAATAGAATCTCCAGCACACACCCTGGCATCCCCCTAAGCATGTGGATAAGCATTAGTATACCCTTTTAAAATCTCTTAACCAGCTGCTTGTATAATTAAACAGCTGTGGCCTGGTATGGGAAAACCCCTAGCCTGCTGTGCCCAATCTTGCCGCCAGTTGCCAGCCCTAGCTACGCTGACTGGTTTTAAAGGTGCTTGAGTAGCTGGCTAAGTACCTAATTCTTGCCTTTTATAACCCACAAATTGCGTTTGTTGCGTAGAAATGAGTATTTAACACAGTCTTTACTATGGTTGTCATCGATCGCATCCTAGGGGAGTGCTGGTATGGTAGTAAGCCAACCTCTATTCTCCCCATTGCCTGCACTGGGAACCATTAGATGCTTACTAAGAACAGCCCTTATCTCGCCAATAACCATATGTTACATGTTAATTAACTAGCCTAACCTGAACTAGACCTGCTAGTGTGAGATTTAGTTATTAAGCTAGTTTACTGATAGGCTTACTGTTATGGTGTACTGGATCTTTAACCCATATAATAACGTGCTGAATATCCAGTCTATCGGCCCTGGTAGGGTAATATGGGATGCTATAACCATAAACCGCTGCACCTTAGTGCTAATAATCTAATAGAGCCTAGGGGCTGCCTTGGCTGCTTCCTTTACATCCATGGTTCTCTGCAGCACGTGGATTTTGTCCTCCCGCTTAAGAATTAACTGGTACACTATAAGCACTTACACTACCCTAATAATAGTAGAGTACACAGGTGTATAATTTATAGGGGTCTGCTAACCACTATTCTCCTGTATTCTTAAAATAAATAGTCTGTTAATAATACTACACTTATATTCTATTAGCTTATATAGATGATCTAGTATAGTTACTATTTAGTTTAGGATTTGACAATTTAGCCTTGCTTATTATTAAAATGCAAAAGGGGTCAAGGCATTGGAAAGCAGTGTGTGTTGAAGGTGATTAATTATTTCTATCTTCAAGAGTGGAAGCCGTGTTATTATAGCCGTAAGGGTGGCCAGTGCACGGAGTGCATTGGCCACACTCGCTTCTGCGAAGCGAGGTTGGCTGACTGAATACGAGGTTGGCAGTGGAGTCTGGCGTTCTTAGCTGTGCAGATCCACGGATGCAGCCGCGGAGCGGCTGCGTGGATCTAGCCACACTGTTCTAACTATACTGGCCGGGTTAGGGTTGTAAAAACCCAACAACTTTATTAAGCACTGTAATTACTTTAGACTTAAGCTTAAAAACGTATAAACTTAACCTTTAAGAAAATGCTTTAAGGATATAAAACTTAACTGGAAGACTTTTTATAGTTAAGTTAAAGCGATTAGGTTAATAAGCATTAGCTAATATAACTAAGCTACTTCGTAAATGCAGTAGTTATGCTTTAAAATATATTAATATATATTATAAGATGGTGCAGAATATCTTAGCTTAAAATTTAAGATATTACTTAATATACTAACATTTATAAGATATCTTACAGTATATTAGTAAATAACGTAATATCTTAAAATATATTAATATATAACGTAATATCTTAAAATATACTAATATATAATAAGATATCTTAGAATATACTAATATATACTTTAAGATAAGTATATAAATAATAAATAAGTTACAGAAAATATAAGTCTAATTATAATCTTTTTCTCTTTTAATAACTTTCCTTAAACTACACTTTTCTAAAATGTGTAGGTTTAATAACTTACTATTATTAATACCTCTTTAAAACAGTATCTTAAATATATTAATACTATATATATATAACGTGTCCCTTTAAAAATAAAACACTGCGATAAAACTCTTACACTGTAAATAAACTTTATTTTAATTAAAGCGCTTAATAAGTTAATTTAACTAAAACTGTAGCAGAATAGTTAATTTAACTAATAACTAAACATTACCTTTAAATTAAGTAAACGCTTAAATTACATTATAATTTACCTTAAAGGGTATAGACATATTTAAATATACTTTAACTTTAACACGTAAACTATATAATACACGAAAAACATTAGGACGTTAAAATATAAATCGCTTAAAAGCGAGAACGGAGTAGGACCGCTTAACGGCACTCTTTAGCAACAATCCCCCTCTTTTACAATAACCTATACCTTATCTCAATAGTAATATTATTTATTACCACTAATATTATTACATTACTTAATACCTTAATAGTATTAATAACGTAATCGTTATTAAATATATAATATACTTTTACAATATAGGTATAAATAATTACTTAAATAAAGTGTTAATATTATACTTTATAAAGGAAAATATTATAATATTAGTTCTAAACATTATTAGTAGTAATTAAGATTATATTATTATAGAATATATCAAAAGTTTAACATTACAGTAAGCTTAACTAACGTTAAATTAGATAATATATTAGTATTAAAATTATTAAAATACTTAATAATAGGTATCCTGTTATCTTTACGTATAGCGATATTACTATTTAGAATATTGTAATGTATAAGGGTTAAGTTATTACTATATTAAATTAGGAATTTATAAGATAGTATTTAAGGTATTAAAAATATATGTTTTTAATATGTAAATTAAAAAATATTAGTTAAAAGTTATTAAGTGAAAGAGTTTTATCTCTCTCTAATTAACATTATAATTTAAAATATATTTTTCTATACTTTACTCTCCAGCTCTCTTTATAGTAAAATTATATATAATTAAGTAACAGTACTGTTAAATAACTTATCTATAAGTCCTTATTAAATTAAGTTATATTACTTTTACATTTACTATCCCCTGCTAACGATTTATTCTAAACCTTTAAATACGAAGTTTATATTATAGAATTGTGACGACCCTGCAGGCCGTCACTTAGGCCGGGGCGGCCTAACAAATCCCCCGCAGAAGGAACAGTGTGGGAGGACGGTGTACACTGTCCAGGCGCACTGGGCCAGGGGTGCAAAGACCTGAAGCCCCTACGACTAATGAGGTGCTGCTCGCGGCATACCGAGTGCTTGCATCGTAAGTAGGAGAAACCTTATAAGTAGAACGCTTACGTGGTGTAAAGTGCTTATATAATAAGCACTTGCGGCGCTATAAGTAAGGTATAAAGTACCTCTTAATTAATTAGTATAAATAGTTATGGTTATACCTATAACTATTATAAGGGACTTTAGTTCCTCACACTAGTATTTAATTATTTATTTATATCCTACTATTCAGACTTACCTTTATACATTATAGTGATAATAACTTACAGTAACATTAAACCCTTATTTAAAAGTACTAGCTTAATAAGCCGTCTTCAGAACACCCCTTACCTATTAGCGTCCTGTTATATATTCTGTCTTAACCCGCACTAGTCCTTTTAAGGCTTATATTAGGTGTAGGTTGTAATACGATACTAGTGTTACAGTTTTAAACGCCGTTTATTAAATTCCCAGATATTACCTCTCTCCCACTAACATATTAACCTTTAGAAAAGGTAAGGAGATTAAGGAGGCGTAAGCTTAGCCTCGGCTTTTTATTATTAATAAATTGGCTGTACACTTTAAAAACTTAAACCTTAACTAATAAGGACTGGTTAAGGAACTTAATAAAGCTTTCCCCAGAGATATTAAAAGCTGTATCGGCCTTATTAAAAAACTCTAAACCTGACTTAACGTTATTAAACTGGAGAATAACGATCTTAGGGGCTTGTAAAAGAAACGAGTGAAGCTCCCTCTATTATCGCGCTTTAAAGGAGACTTTATGTAACTGGAATCTTAAATAACCTAGCTTTAGAGTTATGTCACCTATTATAATAAGTAATTCTTTAAAGAAAAAGGAAAGGCTAGGTTTATAAGAGCTTTACTAGACAGGGTAGCTGTTTAGTAATATAAACCTTATATAAAGATAATTAATAACCTCTTTATAGATAAAGTATATAAAAAGGCCCTTAAGATTTAAGCCCTTTTTAATAACTTTGACGTTTTTATTAATTAACTCCAGATTAAGTTTAAAGAATTAAACGCTTTAAAACAGGTTAAGTAACACCTTATAGCTTTAAGACAGACGTCCTTAATCCTTAAGTTCTCTATACACTTTAAATTAGAAGCAGTAAAGACTAAGCTCAGCTAAGAGGCCTTAGTAATGCTATTTTAAAGCGGTTTAAAGGAGCACGTTATTAAAGACCTTTATTATAAATATTAACCAGACTGTCTTTAAAAGTTAGTTAAGATGGTTATTAAAGCTAATAATTAGTATTATAATCATTATTATTAGAAGAACTTCTAAAAGGAACGGACCCCCTATTAGCTAAGTAAACTTAAGAAGGGGAACCAGTTAACTGTAACAGGTTACTATCCCAGGTTAATAGATATTAAAATAGTAAACTAGTAAAACTGACTAAACTGTAATAAACCTTAATAATAATAATAACAGAAGTAACTTAGGGACTTATTACAGGTTTAATACTTTAACTATAGTAAGAAAGGATATATAGCACAGTAATACCTGTTATTAAAGTAAGTTAGATAGAAACCTGTTCTAGAAGGAGGAAAGCACGTTAAGTTTAACTTAAGAGACGTTTTTATTAGGATAATAGGTAACGAAGAAGACTGTACCTAAATAGATAAATGTAATATAGGGGATAAGGAAGAAGAGGAAGAGGAAGAATCTTAGGATGTGGTGTACCTAGTCCTTAAGGGTGTCCTGGAAGAGTTAGCTATAGAGGTGTAGGTTATAGCAGACTGACTTTAAGGTGGAAACTTAGAACTGTTAAAGGTATAGGTTATAAAAGACTGACTTTAGGAAGAAATGTTCCAGTTAGTTATAACAGGCCTTAAGAACTTTACCTTATAAGCCTAAGAATTAAGGAAGTTTAAGAAGGACCCTAACTTAAACTTTATTAAAATAGTTAAGGGAGTTAAAGAACTAGCCTTTTAGGCTACGTAAGTGGTAAAGTAAGCCCTGGAAGGTGAAAGAGAGTAAGTAGAGAGAATTAAGTTAGAAAAATGGAAGTTCTTCTTAACTGTACCTCTTAAGACTTTTAAATATTTTAAGTATATTAAATGGATTAACACCCTTACTTTCTTAAAAGAAGGGTAGTTTAGGTGGCTGCTTTATATTAAGGCTGGTGTGCTTTAAACCAGTACCTTAAGGGTCCCCTAAGAAGGTATAAAGTAAGTATATTAATAAAGAGTCTAGGAGTTAAAGGAGAAACATTAAGAGTTAATAGATAAAGTGGAGGATCTGTAAGTTAAAGGCTTTATTATAACGTTTAAAGATAAAGTGGTGGAAATCAGGTTATAACTTTATAATAAAGTTCACTTTATTAACTAACTTAAACATTAACTTATTAAAGAAGGCTATTTTATAGAAGAATAAGCTAAGTTATTACTACTTAAGTTTTAGGAAAAGGTTTAAGAGAAATAATAAACCTAAAGGTAAGTGGAAGAAGAGAAGAAATAAGGCGCCACTTCTCCTATCCTGTATTTTATAATTATAACACTTATAGTAAATATTAACCACCCTAGTTATAAGGATGTATTGTAGATTGATTACATATATGATAACTGTACCCTTAAGGAATATTATGGATTTAAAGCCCTTTATAACCATTTCCCTAATATATAAAGATAAGATTACGTTATTATAAGGGTAAAGTTGGAACCGGCTTACTATTAAGTCTCCTACTCCCTAATAAGGGAGTCTGGTAGTAAGTGGAAGGTTATTATGGTTAACTAGGCCCCTATTATATACTAGTAAGGAGGAGTACTTAATAACTGCCCAGTTGTAATATACTTATTATATTTTAATAGAAAAGCTAGAGAATGGTAGAAGTGAGAGGACTATTAACAGATTTAAGAGTAAAAGGACATTACTGTAATCCAGTCCTGTAAAGCGTATTATTAACTTATTAAGGACTTTAAAAATATTAAACCGTTTAAAGTTAACTAGACGTTAAGGCGTGAAAACCTAAGAAAGGTTAATTACCAGGTTTATTAAAGCTGCCTGTTTTTTTAAAAGGAATTGGGAAAAGGCTACAGGCCCTTTAAAAGGGCTGGAAACCAGTAGTTTACTAGTTAGTAAAAGCCCTGAGAAGAAGGAGAGGCACTTAAAGATTAAGCTGGATAAGACGTTAAATAATTACTATAATTTAGATATTAAAGGAGTATAAACACTATTTTATTAGTGTTAATATAACAGATAAAAGAGGGAGGTTATTTAAGGTAAGAGTAGTAATTAATAACAGGAGTGCTTTTAACCTAATATACCCTTTATTAGTTAACTGAAGGAAACTCCTTAATAAAGAGTATAAAAAGGCTATTCCCATTTGGAATGGAGAAGGAAGCCTGTATTAATATAATAACGGTAAAGTTACTTACCACTTACCACTTTTAATTAAAGTAGATAGGGATGAATAATAAGTGGACTTTAACGTTATACCAGTCGTAGGTTATAATATAATCCTAAGTTTACCTTAGTTAGAAAAGTATAACCCTGTGATTAATTAAAGGAGTAGCCACCTCACCTTTAGTAAGTCCTTTAATTATAATTACTATTTAAAGAAAGCTAAAAAGGCACTAAACTGCTTTAAAGTTATATAAAGTACTTAGAAGTACATTAAACCCTTAAAACCAGGTATAGTTTAAGTTAGGTTTATTAAAACGGTTAAAGGATTAGAAGGTTTACTATATTACTTAAATAATGATTTAGAAGGTGGAAAGAAGTAAGAAGCTGATTTACAGATAAGTAAGGAAGTTAACTTATTTAAGGTACCTGTAGAATATAGAAAGTTTACCTTATTCTGAAAAAAGATATTACGATTACTAGACCACAGATTATAAGATTATAAAATTAAGCTAAAGCCGGGAGCGAAGCTTTATAATTTCCAGCCTTATTACTTAAACCCTTAATAAGCTAAGGCCTTAAGGGAGTACGTTAATAAAAACTTAAAGAACAGGTTTATTATAAAATCCCAGTCCCTAATAGGGTACTTAATACTGTTTATCTTAAGGAAGGGAGACAGTAAGTTATATATAGTTATTAATTACTAAATGTTAAATGAAGATATAATTAAAAACTGTTACTTATTACCACTTATTACGGAAATGTGAGAATGGATTATTAAAGTAAATTAATTCTTTAGCCTTAATTTCCCTATAGGGTTTAATTACATTAAAGTAAAGGAAGAGGATAAACATAAAACGGCCTTTCAGATTTATAATAAGTATTACTAATCCTATATTATATTAATAGGATTAATAAACACCTTTATAACTGTTGCACAGTAGGGTTCTACAGGCCTGTAGTACAGGCCTGTTGCTCAGAGGAAGTAGAGCAGTACTGTTCCAAACCGACTACAGCGCTGGAAGCGCTGTAGGAAGCAAAAGAAGGCCTGAGGTACAGAGGCAGTGCCTCTGTATATGACTGAATGAGTGGTGTGAATTGCTTGCTTAGTAGAAGGCTAGATACAGGAGAGGAGAGGGCCTTTTGTAGGCTGTAGTCGGCTTCCAGAGCCTTCTATCTACTATACAGGATTGGAATAGTGGCCGTAGGCCACGTAAGTGCTTGTGTGACTCACTGGGTTCCAGAGGGTTCGGCGCAGTGCGCCGACCCAGTGGACCCACTGGGGCTAGAAACCAACAATAACCTTTTAAAGCCTTATTAATAATATTTTCTACCCCTTCCTTAATAAGTTTATCTTTATATATTTAAATAACGTTTTAATTTATTCTGAAACTTTAGAAGAATATTAAAAGTATATGTGACAGGTTTTAATAACCCTTAAGAAAGTAAAGCTGATAGTAAACTTAAAAAAGAGCTATTTCCACGTTTAGGAACTAAACTATCTAGGGTTTAAGGTAACCTTTAAAAAGTTTAAAATGTAAATGGAGAAGATAAAGGTAGTTAGGGACTAGCCTATTTTAAAGAATTAAAAAGAGTTATAAACCTTTATTAGCTTTATAAACTTTTATTACTGCTTTATTAGGTACTTTATAAAAATTGCAAAACCATTATATAAGCTTACAGGAGAGGGTAAACCATTTAAGTAAACTAATAGACAGTAAAAGGCGTTTAAGGATCTTAAGTACGCCTTTATTACAGTACCAGTCTTAGCCCTCCCTAATTTCTTAAAGCCCTTCTAAGTCAAGATAGACTTCTTAGAATTTGTAATTAATAGAGAACTTAGCTAAGTTTAAGACGATAGGAAACGCCACCTAGTTGCCTTCTTGTTAAAAGGAATCCACAGCCTAACTTTATAATATCTAATCTATAATAAGGAACTAATAGTAATTATTTAATACTTTATTAAGTAAGTAGTGTATTTAAGTGGTATGGAAGAACCAGTTTAGGTCTTTTCAGATTATAATAACCTTTAATACTTCTTAATAAAGGAACTTAATCTATAGTAAGTATAATAGGTAAAGTTAATAACCCTGTTCTATTTCCAGATTTATTATATTAAAGGAAAAGATAATAGGTGAGCTAATGCTTTTAATTAGAGATAAGATTATAAGGATATTAACCTGGTCTTAATCCCTGTTACTATATTTAATAAAGTTAAAAACGGTATATTAGAATATATATTATAAATGTTAGATAATTAAACACTGGAATAAATTATTAACATTTATATAAACTTATAAATAAAGTATAACATCTATTAATAATAATAGGACTTTTAAGTAAGAAGGTAAGTGGAAGGAACCTGTAAGTATAAGTGCCCCTTAGGAGATTTCTTAGGGTATTTATAAGACTATAGTAAGGAGTGTTTAATATATCTAAACTATAATAAAGCTGGTTATTAACTAAAACGGCTGTTAGAAGGTGTAAACGGCGCATTTAAACTAAGAGTAAGGTTTTAATATTAAGAGAAACTGTATATTTATAACTTAAACAGATAAAAGGAATATATCTAGCAGGTTTATAAGTCTTAACTTAAAAGATATATAAGTTAAGTTAAAACTCTTACGTAGGCCTAATAAGTATACACCTTTTTAAGAATAAAGAAATTAGTTAAGGAAGTGGTTAATAACTGTAATATCTGTTATTAAAAGCAGAACTGATATTATAAGCCCTATAGACTCTTTAAACCACTCTTTATATTGTAGGTGTTATAAAGCTTAATCTTACTTAACTTTATTACTAGGATCTTAAAGTTTAGTAACCCTATTATAAGAGTTACTTATAACCAGATCCTTATAATAATTAACAGATTAATAAAATAGGCTTACTTTCTACTAATATTAAAAGATATAATAATGGAATAACTCACTTATATCTTTAAGAAAAAGGTAGTTTTATAACACCTTTAGCCAGATAATATCGTCACGGATTAAGATAAGCTAATTGTGTTAAAGTTTTAATAAGGGCTAATATAAAGAATAGGTATGAAAAGTAAACTTTTAATAACCTTTTACCCACAGACGGATAGCTAAACGGAATAAGTTAATTAGATACTTATAATATATTTTTAAACCTATATTAACTTTAAATAAGATAATTAGTTTAAGCTGTTATTAATAATGTAGATAACTTATAATATAACACCAGTTAAGTTAATAAGTATGTCACTGTTCTTTACTAATTATAATAAAGAGCTTAAGCTCCGTTAAGGCCCACTTATTAGCACCCCCTAAGCTGTAATTTATACAGATTGGATATAAAAGTTATATAATTACTTATAAGTTAAATTTAAGTTTATACGTAAACGAATAAAGAAGTTTACTAATAAACACTAAATTAAGTAATTAATATTTAAAAAAAGACTTTATTATAATAGTAAGTAAGGTAAGGGACTGACTTTTCAGGAGGGGGATTATATCTACCTTTTTTTATAAAACCTACATTTGAAATAACTTAGTAAGAAGTTTAACTTTAAAAGGTATAGACTGTTTTAAATTAAGAAAAAGGTTACCACCTTTAATTATAAATTAGACTTACCTATTAGTATAAAGGTGCAGATTAAGGTTTTTCACATCTTACTTTTAGAACCTGCCTTAAAGGGAGTTCCCTTAGAAAAAAAGGTTAAGATCGACGTTAATAAGGATAAGTATAACGTTAAGGAAGTTATGGATTTACGAAAAGGAAAGAACACGTTTAAATATCTTATTAAATGGTTAAATTATAGCCCTGAAAGTAATTTATAAGAACTAGTAAAAAATCTTAAGTGCCCAGACCTGATTACAGAGTTTTATTAAAAGAATCTAAATTAATTAAAACCACTTGTAAAAGAAAAACGGGAGATAAAGGTTAAACCAGTTAATATAACCTTAAGGAGGTAAATTAACCAGTTTACTTTAGAAATAGAAAAATAAGATAAGGCCTGATATTTAAATTGTTAAACTGAAGAGTAAGACCATTATAGGACTTAAAGCTTAGGAAGTGGCAGGAAACTCCTTAATAGGTATGGAAGGACATTTATCAGGACGGTAGCTAAGACCTAATAAGGAGGCCGGGCCTTTAAAGCTCCTAGTGAGCTTTATATAAGAATAAGTACTGTAAAAAAAGAAGTTAGTAAAAGAAAATAAGTAAAAAAGTCGCCCTAGACCCTTTAGCCTTAAAGGACAAGGATTTAGAGTGATAGAAGACTCTTATAAGAGTTGAACCCACGACCTCTTATTAAAAGAAGCAGGTAAAGAGCCGTTTTTAGTTATTAGGGGGAGGGAGTTATAAATTAAGTTATAAAGTAACCGCTTGTTATAGAGACCCTGCCAGAAAGTTCCCCCAGTTAAAAGACTCCACGTCTTTAGAAGGAACGTCTAGTCTGGCCTTCTTACCCTCCTAGAACTTTAATAACTTTACTTTATAACTAAATGCTTTCACAGCCTAGTCCTTAAGACAAGACCGCTACTTATAAAGGCACGCTAAACACGCTAACACCTTTTAAAGCTTAGTAGTGGCCTTATAAAGTTATTAGGTAGTAAATTTAACTTATAAGTTAAGGTCCTGCTTTTTAATAAGGAGAGTTTTCAGTTTCGCTTCACTAACGCTAAAAGCGTCACACTAGGAAGGCTGGTACCTCTTTAAATAGTAGTTATAACTATTAGATTGGTTTAAAACCTGACAGATAAATAAAGGAGTGGTAGATTTATAAAAAGAATAAGGGGACATTTCGCCACTAAATACGTGTATGTAGGCTGTAAGGTTTAAATAGTAATTAGTGCTTTTACCCTGTTCCCGTTTTAAAACTCAGGAGCGGGACATTTATTATATAGTGAAGTGGTGAAAGAAGAAGCTTACCTTTTAGGTTCTTTATAGGAAAAGAACGTTAAAGAGGGGGAATTATATAATAACCTTACAGGCCGTTATTTAAGCCGGGGCAGCCTGATAAATCCCCTGTAAAAGGAACAGTGTGGGAGGATAGTGTACACTGTCCGGGCATATTAGGCCAGTGGTGTAAAGACCTAAAGCCCTTATAATTAATAAGGTGCTGCTTATAGTATATTAAGTGCTTATATTGCGAGCAGGAGAAACCTTATAAGCAGAACGCTTACGTAGTGTAAAGTGCTTGCATAACAAGCATTTACAGCGTTATAAGTAAGGTATGAAGTACCTTTTAATTAATTAGTATAGATAGCTATAGTTATGCCTATAACCACCGTGAGGGACTTTAGTTCCTCACACTAATATTCAATTGTTCATTTATGTCCTACTGTTCAGACTCACCTCTGTGCATTATAGTGACAACGACCTACAGTGACATTAAACCCCCGTCTAGGAGTGTTAGCTTAACAAGCCGTCTTCGGAACGCCCCTTACCTGTTGGTGTCCTGCCATACGTTCTGTCTTAACCCGCACCAGTCCTCTCAAGGCCTGTGTCGGGTGCAGGTCGTAATAAGAATCCTCCTTTAAAATAGCCTCCTTTCCAGCAATCGGTCCAAGTCACTAACATTCTATTATATTATTAGAATTCTATAACGTAGCCTATTCTAGATTATAATAATGGAGGAATGGAATTATACAAAGTATTTAAAGGTTACTGTTAAAGCCCTCGTTTCTAAGATAAAAGTAAGAATAATAATACCTTTCTCTATCGCTTTTAAGCCTTTAATTCGTTATATATTACAGTTTAAGCAGTTCCAGTCGCTATTATGCTCCTTACCTGTTACTGGGGTCCTTAACATAATATCTACCGGTATTAACTTATCGCCTTTAAATATTAATAAAGTCCTGGCGTTAATATAACTGATGTATTTAACACTTAAAGTCCAGTCTATCTTATCGTGGATTTAATCGACTACTTATGGGCTTTCGTCATTTACATGTTATATGTGAACAGTCTTGTGGAAATTCCGGTTAGTAAGTAATGTAAAGTAACAGAGTACGTATTGTTAAACTGCAGCGGCAGTTCTTAGCGCTTAGGCGCGCAGGCGCCTTACCGCTCCAGGCTAGGCTAGAGCATAGGAGCCTTTCGTTATGTGCTCTCCTTACATATAAGGAGCTCTCTTTTATATTTAGTCTAGGAGCTTCACTTCTACCCTTTCTACCTAATCAAGTCACTTTGCAACTGCACTTCCACTGCTTTAATAAACTCTGTACCCTTAGTAAAACGTTCCACAGTTATAAGCCTGGCTTTATCTAACTGAGTAAAGTGTAAAATGAAGTATTTAATACGCTTATAAGTAGTGCCTTTTGTAAAACCTTTAATAATACGTAAAATCCTTTCTAACCTGACAAATCTAAACCTATTCGCTAATCTACAGATCTAACTTATTAAAACTAAAAAGACTACGTTTTATAACAGTATCTTAACTAACAGCCAGAAACTCGAGAGCTTATAAGACTAACTTAACTAAATTAAGACTCTTAAATATTATATAATAAACTAAGGGATCTAAGACTTAATTGATTTAATTACTCTTAACGTAGTAAATCTATATATTAAGTTAAGAATTATAATAATCTATAAGCTTATAAGTGCATAATAGGAAATAGTAATTACGATCTATAACTTAAGTACTGCGTTTTAGAAGAAAACGTTTAAAGCTCTAAAAAACGCTATAAATAAGTTAAATCTTAAAACAGTTACAGTAAAAAAGGTTAAGGATAAACATAATCGTCTAATAACTACAGTTACTACTTACGTTACTATTATAACCGAACCGACTAAAACGTATTAATATATTAAAACTAAGTTAACAGTACGGTTAATAAGAGCTTTAAGGTATTAGTAATATAACAGATAATTTAAAACAGTAGATTTACAATTTAAAGGTTAATACGTTTCTTAAAAGAACACTTTAAGCTTAGCTAAACCTTATTAACTTCCTTAATACGCTAAAAATACCGAGCGGTTATAGAATAAGTTAAAAGCGCTAACGTGTTAAAAGAGCAGTAAATAAAGGATTAAGAGGTAACTTATTATAAAGCAGAAAGTCTTAATATTATAGAGATTAAAGGCCTCTTAGCCACTAAGGACTACCTTAAGGCTATCTAGATGCGTATAACGCTTATATAAGCTATTTTAAAGCTTATTAAGCTAATAAAAACAGAAGTTTAAAGGCTTTTAACGAAAGGAGTTATACATTACGTTAAACTTATCTTAACGTTTATTAACGAAGCGAAATTCTAAACTAGAGGAGGTAATTAACTAAGCAGTATATTCTATACTAACTATAAAAGTCTTAGCTTTAGAGTACTAAAGAAACTTAAATAGAGCTTTAAAAAGGATTACCCCTGTAAAGAAAAGTACCCTTAGCTACTTACTTACTACTATACCTTACGTTTAGCAATTACTAAATTAGTTCTTATATACGTTACTAAACGTATTAAGTAATTAATATCTAATATTAAGGAGAAGGTTAAAGCGTAATTCGCTAGCTTTAAGTAGTTTAAAGTTCATAAAACCTGTTAAGAGAAGTAAGGAGCTGCTTTAACTGTTTTAAGTCTATAACCAGACCGTTATCCCTAATACCATTAGTTATACCGATTTCGTCCATATTATACCTGTTCTTTAGTAGAATAGCCTTAACCCCTAGAACCTTTAGGTAGTTAAACCAGGGCCGAATAACGGCCTTGTAAGCTTAATCAGCACAGTTTACATAGATTCTTCATAGTCTCTGGGTGGAAATAGAAGGATTTCGCTTTAAAAATCGGCGGCACTAGTGTTTTCCAAGGTGGGCTAGCTCTCTAGAGGTAGCAAGGATTCTTTTACCCAATTTTCAGATTTGCTCGTGGGTTAAAGGGTTGCTAATGGCCCCCTGGAAGAGAATCCATTTGGTAAGACGTTCTTCCAGAGCCGGAGAAAGCTTCTGATTCGTTATTTGGGCGTAAGAGGCTGGATTTGTGCCTTTAGAACGATAATATAAAGTGTTATGGGGGATGCCATGGTTTTAGGCCGCTTCGCGAAGTTTGCCAGTTTCAGCATACTCCGCAAGGGCGTTCTGCAAATCCAACTCGGTATATAGCTTCATTGGCCAATTTGAAAGTCATTGAAAAAGGAAGAAAACGGATTGCACTTAACTTGGTGGAGTTGTGGGCGATTGAAATTAAAGAGTTGGTGGCTAGGCAGCCATGATGACGTGGTCTAAAAGTGGGTTGGTCTAAAAGCCGGTCACCCGAGTTATATATAAATGGAAGCTCCCTGTGTGTGGGGAGAGCATATGATCTAAGGCCCCTGCGCTCCAGCCAAGCCTGGAGCGGTAAGGCGCCTGCGCGCCTGAGCGCCAAGAACTGCCGCTGCAGTTCGACAAAAATCACTGCGCTAAAGCTAAATCGCACTTACTCATTACTGTTATTAAAAATTCATGTATTATATCGGCTCTTTTCGGAACAACCGGCTTCGTGAACACTGGTAAGGCGGAGGGGCTTTTATCAAGGCGCGTTACTCTATCACGAGACCTCTACGGGATTGTCCAAAGCTGAAGAGAATCTATGCCGTACCCTAGCCGCCTGACTACGTTAAGAAACACACACAGGCTTGGTGATCTTACGAGCGGGTTGCGCCCGACGCTCTGAGGACTACATGTGGCACAGCGGAGTCGCACTTTACTCATCCACCACTGAGCCGTGCGAGAGAGAGCTGGTCTATACCTTTGCGGACTGGCTCGGTGTAGAGAGACCAAGACCAAAGTGCGGTTCCTGGTTGCCAGACCTGGGACACGCCCTTCGCCAGAAGGAATCGCAGCCTAGGGAAACACTGGGGTCGGGCGATCTGATCCTGCTTAATAGCCGCCGATCCTGCTTGTTCGAATGGGACGCGGACGCAACCCACGGGTAGGAGACACTTTTAAGACTCTGCGAAGCCACGGCCGCTCGCCTCTCCAACACGCTGATTTTGCCCCATTTCGACGCCTTGAGATGGCCATTTGGGATGGCCAAAGGTTGGACGACATGAGGCTCCTCGCACTCACCTGGAAAGTGCCACCCAACGAAATGCTTGTTCTACCCAACCCTCAAGGGTTCGAATGGACAGTCAAATGGGATCGCATCTTCTTTGCGTGACGCAGCATGTTGACGCCCGAGAAGCAAGCCAGACTGCAGGAGCACATGGAAGGGTTGAACCAGCCAACACAATTTCGGGCATACAGGCGGTGATGGCGCGGAGATGAGCATCAGAGTACAACCTGCCAATTGAAACATTACAGATTCTATCTCGTCTAGCCCGTCTTTTTCAGATGATCTAGCAATGCAATGTATTACCCAAAATGCACCCTATACTCCAAACTGTCATACACCAACACCATAATCTAAAAAATCTCACAAGTCGGCTCCTTCACCTTGCACCCAAACGCCTCCCTAAATGCCCTCGAATTCGCCGTCGCCCCTAGAATCCGATGCGAGTCATGCGCATGCTCATCCGTCGCAAACTTGACCAGATTCCGCTCCGGCGTAAACGAGTTGCAATACCCCGAAGCAAAAAACATGAAGAATAGCTGCTCGTGTGTAAACTTCTCCAAGCCCGGCAGACCGGCATCCTTCTTCCCTTCTTGTGTCTTCTTCCATGCCTTGTATGCGAGCTGCAGCCCGCCCGCGTCGGAGATGTTCTCGCCTAACGTCTGCTCGCCGTTGGTCTTGGTGGTCTTGCCTCCGGGGACGGGGTACTCAAACTCGGAGTATTGTTTTACGAAGCACTGCGTGCGCTCCTGATAGGCAGCGACGGTCTTGTTGTCCCACCAGGGGAAGGGCTGGGCGTTCTCGTTGAAGAGCCTGCCACTGCTGTCGAAGCCGTGGACGACTTCGTGACCGACAATGGAGCCGAGGGAGCTGTAGGAAACGTAGCCAGGGAGCTGGTCGCTGAAGAGGGGCTGCTGAAACATGCCGGCGGTGAGGGTGATAGAGTTTTCGGTGGGGACGTAGGCCGCGTTCACTTCCCAAGCCGCGTCTCCACCAAAGTATGTAAGAAGACGGTCAGCCGGCTTGGACGTCATGGCCATCTCCTGGGAACGTTGGTGAAGGCGCTTAGCCAGAACGTTGTGGAAGTAGTTGGTGGTAATGTTCAGGGTCTTGTAATAGTTGGCAAGAGACTCGGGGCTCTTCAGATCGACCGTAGGGGAGCTATAGTAGCCGACAGTCTGGGCCATGTTGTCAACTTTCTTGGCGGCGCGCGTCTTGGCATCGTCCGACATCCAACCCAGTTGGACGATGCGTGTCTTGAGCTCGCTGCGAATGTTGCTAGCCACGTCGCCAGCAAGCTTGCGTACGCTGTCGGGGTACGTGGAAGCGATGAAGAAACGGCCGAGTATGTGGTTCAAGTCGTGCTTTAGGTGCGCGATGCAGTAGTCGTCCCGGTCCTTGCCATCGCCGGCGGCAGTGCTATCAACCTCGGCAGAGAGCGCATCGATAGCGCGGAGCAAGAGGTATGTCTGCAGCACTGTCTTAGGGTGCGACGCGATGACCTCGGTGACGTTGGCCAGAACCGGCTTCGGTCTCACGACAATGGACTTGTCGTAACTCGGCGCAAGGCTTTTAATGACTTTGTCGAGGCCGTAGAAGTTAGCGGCTTCTTTGAGTGTGAGATTATACGAGTTCTAGACGGATGAGAGAAATGTCAGCGGGACCTAGATATGATGCAAAGATAGGGGGATCTCACGTCGACATGCGAGAGACTGGGCATGTTGGCGGCTGTTACGCTGGCGATGGCAATATCAAGTGCCACGACGCCCTCGGCAATAGCGGCAGCCACCTCCGAAGTCATATTTCCTGGAAGATACCGCGAAAGTGTCTGCGAGGTTGCGTCCGCGTACGCTAGCATGGCTTCTGGGTCTTGGTATTCAGTGGTATTCGTCTGGCGGGGCGTGGGGGTGAACATCTGGATGCTCTTGACACTCTGACTGCTAGTTAGATTCTGTCACGTAGATTTGGGCAAGGTACGGATGGGCGGTTAACGACTCACTGGATCCCACGGGTTGTTGAGAACTTGCATCGTCTGGAATGTGGGGATTCCAATTTCCTCAAGGAAAGACATCACATCGGTCAAACCATCGTAATCGGCTTTAGTCATCTTTGACTTGAGATCGCCCGTGTTAATGGGCCACAGGGAGTGCAGGGAGGCCAAAAGGTCGACAAGAGGCTCTGTGCCGGTCTTCTCGATGGTGTCTGTGTCCATGCATGCCGTGTATGCGCGCTTGACCATGTTGAAATTGGATTCGTCAACCGCATTGGTCGGAAAGGTAGAGTCCCACGAGATCAGCTGTTCGTTAACGGCCTCCTGATAGGTGCCTTTGAGGATGCCGTGAAGTACCCTCTGGTGACGGGGGCCCAGTTTGCGCAATTGCGATGTGTCGGGCTCGTTGAGAACGGGAAAGCGTTGGCACATGAGTTTGTCGAAATCGGTGCATGGATCAATCTTGTCCCAGTTTAGAGCCATCTGTGCTACCAGCGTCGAGGCAGCCTCCAGACAGACTGGCGTCGTGCAAATCGACGGGGCGGCCATTGTGATGTTATGAGCAAGCAAGGAAATAAACAAGAGGGAAGCTCTGCGAATCGAATCCGTTGATGCTTTGAACAGGATATCAAGGAACGCAGCTGACGGTCCTTATGTAGAGCTACTGCAAATGCAGGCAACACTGCACAGCTTTGTTGACATCTGCATTGCCGTCAGATGCCAAGAGGCAGCTGAAGATCTGACTTGATGCTGATGCCAGATCGTGCTGACAGTCGTCCCCAGCTTTTAGGTCAGCGATGCTGACTGCCGGCACAGCCACTGCTCTAGCTAGTCCAAGGCCTAACAACAGCTCCATCTGCATTTACGAGCTCCGTCATCCGATGACAAACAAGGCGGTTCACCCCAAATTTGCTGCTTGGCGCTCACGTCGAACATTGTTGACATTTGCTGAGCGTCTAGTGATCATGTCAGTCCTGATTTGACATTTGTCGTTAGGCTCCAGCCGCACTGCAATGCGGTTAGCCAAACTGGTTGGCTCTGGGGCAAATTTACCTCCCCCGCCCTGGATTCTGGGATTCAGGTGTCGTCTGATGGCGCCCAACTCTGGTTCAACTTCGTTAGAACACATGAAGTATCCACCAAAGGCTCAACTAGAAAGCGATTTAGCTGGTAATGTGCTCTCACGACCAGACATTGGATTTCGAGGCATTAGCAAATGATCGGTGCATGTCATTGAAACGGGCGCCCCGGGGCAGTGATTGTTCACCTGAAATGTAGAAGCATGCAGCTATGTCAGCAGCGCCTGCCTGGAGCTCGAAATCTTCGCCGAAATTCCGCAGCACAGCAGTGCCGTTCCTTCCCTTGAAATGCTGATTCAACGAAATGATCCAGCCAATGCAACCCGGAAGGCACGTTTGACGTGGGTGCCAAACCCACCCGACAGCTCGCCTCAATTCTGTCGCGTCGATCTCGCGCAAGGACGGTACTCTCTTTTCACAACATCATACAGTCAGAGGATCCGCATCGGGAGTGCATTTATTTCTCCCAGACCACGCAGCTGCCTCCCCGCCGTCACGTAAAGATATGGCCGCTCCGCGCCTGTATCGCCTGTCAAGCGCCTCCACGAAGTCTGAAACTTGGCCAAAGAAATACCGCACAGTTTATCCCTCCGCGTCGGCAGTTTCCGGTTTGGCAACGAATTGCATGCAATACTGTGCCTTGAAAACACCGCCGCAGGACCCACTTTTGGCGCTAGTGGGCATGCACACACGCGTCTGAACGTGAAGATGGTGACGGAAGCAGTTGGAATTGTTAGAAGCACTGCACTCTGGATTCTGTGGAATTGAAGGGGTTGCAACTGCGTGATTGTATTGCTCGTTCGGCTCTCTGGCTCAGCCAGAGAACCTTCCTTATAGCTGTGAGTAGTGGCAAGCCGTGTGGCAAAACCACGCGGCTACAATTGCGCGTCTGTGGCAATGGTTACAAATTTATTGTTCTGGTGGTTTCCAGACGCTTCTTTCCCACAGTTCTGGCCTCTGGCCAGAACCCCCTTCTTTTTAACAGTAATATTAATATAAGGAATTAAAGTCCCTTATAGCTATTATAATTATAATGATAACTATCTATACTAGCTACCTATTAAGGTACTTCATACCTTACTCTGCTACTCTGTTATGGGGCACCCAGAGAAGTGGAGCGTATTTACTCTGCCTGCTTTATTGCTCTGTGATAAAGCAACCAGAGTAGCGGAGCGCAAAGTACGTGATCACAGTGCACCACTGTTAGTCCCTACTGTGCTGCCTGCCTGGGGGATCCGTCGGGCCGTGCCGGCCCAACTAGCAGCCTACAAGGTTGTCACAGTTAGATATTACGTATTGAAGCCATTCTAACTGCCTCTATCACTATCTTCGCGTTTAAACGCGTGTGTGCACGCCCACTACCACTAAAAGTGGGTCCTGCGGCGTGTGTTTTCAAGGCACAGCTGACCGTGGCCCAGCCCGTTGGTGCTGGACTGGTGTCCAGTTGAGGCAGCCATCGTTGGCGGATGCGGGGAACGCAATGCGGCGATGCCTAACCTCACGATAACTACTGTTTACTCGTCCCTGGTTCGAGCGGGTGTGGGTCGTGCAGGAGGCGGCTCTTGCCAAGGTCCCGATAGTCATCCTCGGCGACAAAGCTGTCCGCTGGGACTGCTTCACGGCCTGGCCAATGCGTGTTGCGCCATTCCGACTTGACAGAGTGATTCCCGGAATTCTTTCCCTTCCCCCGAGATTCCAGCCGGTAGAGGGTTCTTTCCTTCAGCGGTTGCACGAGACAAGGTCGCTGAATGCTACCGATCCCCGCGATAAGGTGTTTGGGCTTCTCGGGTTGATCCCCGACCGCGATCCCTGGGTTCGGCTTGTAGACTACGCAATGCAGCCAGGGGAGATATTCACCTCGGTGGCCCAGTGTTTCGTGGAGAATGAGCGATCCCTCCGGTTCTTATCGGCCGTTCATCATGTCCCGTTGTCTTACCGTCGCTGGGACAATCAAATGCCCATCCCCAGCTGGGTTCCTAACTGGTCGGGGAATCCTGATATTACGCCGCTTGGCATAGGGAGGGAGTTTCAAGAACCCTACAACGCGGGCGGATACCCTGCTATTGCTGTGGTGGAAGGACGCCGCCTTATTGCCAAGGGTGTTCTTCTGGATAAGGTTAAATGGACGGGATCCTCCTATGGCATTGCTGCCTCGCATCCTTCAAACCAAGGGGTGCTCACCAGCCATCAGAAGCAAGGCTCGTTACGGTGGCGGTTAATGGCAGCCCAACAGTCCCTTGCAGGGATGGCGAAACGGTGCGCTCAACCACAGAGCAAACTCTCCCCAGGTAATTAGACAGACTCGTCCGCATCCTAGAGTAATGGGACTGCGAATCCCCATTCCTCCACTGCTACCTGCTTCGGGAGAGCAACCAGAAGTACAGCATTCACATTTACAATATTGACCCCGGCGACAGTATGAGCGAGGTCTTGGACTCGGAGAGTGAGACAGAGTATGTGGAAACGTCTGTTTCACTTTTTCCACTTGCTGCCCCCAAAACGAAACCGACCCCCTTCGCCACACCTACCTTTCCGCCACCGAATTTCATCCACGTCGGACTGACCGGACATATTGGGCCATTGGCTCCAAATCTGCTTGGAGGGACACGACTAGTGCCGATCGCCGGACGAGGATACCGAGGCATTCTTTCCCTCGAGAATTGTCGAAGTACTCCCAAACGAGGACAAGACCACGCTGAAGTGGCGAGTAACAACACGAAACGAAGTCGCCCCAGCTCCATATCTCACTCTAAGTCACTGCTGGGGTCCCAACCTTCCTGAGTCGGCCCGCCTGAGTAAAGAGACATTCGACAGCTTCTTCCAAGAACATATGGTGACCGAGCTGCCAAAGACGTTTAAGGATGCCATGAGCAGTACCGTGTCTCTGGGGTTCAAGTATCTTTGGATCGATTCCCTGTGCATCATCCAGAGAAACCATGCAGTCTGGAAGAAACAGTCGGCTGTGATGGGGCTTGTCACAAGCATGCGGACTGCAACATCGCTGCAACATAGGCAGAGGATGGAAGCCAGGGTTGCTTCAGCCAACGACATCTTGCCATCATCACAACTCCTTCCATCATCGTACGTCCGACCAAGTCTCTCCAGAAGGCGTCGCTAGATCAAAATGAAGCCCGGGAATTCCGCATTGGTGATTCTTTCATGTATCGCGAAAATCTCGGATCCAAGGCGTTTGTGCCACTCAACACGCGGGGATGGGTGGTGCAGGAACGATATCTAACGAGGAGGCAGCTCAACTTCGCTAAGGACGCCGTGTACTAGGAATGCAAGCAGTTGGTAGCCTCGGAGAAATTCCCGAATGGGATACCCCGGGAATTCTGTTTTTTGGGTATACCTCGGATTTATTTTATGGCGAGAAGCCTCGAATTGAATTCGGTTCTACACTAGAACTCCGTCGAGTTTAGGTCCAGCTCGTCCAGCAATACTCGACACCGAACTCACCAAGACACCGACAGGATGATAGCTGTTGCTGGCCTTGTCAGCGAGCTCAGAGACCGATTCGGCGATGTTTAACTCGCCGGGTTGTGGCATAAGGATCTACACAAACAGCTTTGCTGGACAGCCTTCCCCCTCCGCCTCCCTTCAGCTGTTGGATCTTCTAAACCGAAACCATATCTAGCGCCGTCGTGGTCTTGGGCGGGCTCCGACGTCTATGTTCAAGCAGACAGACGGTATCTCAAGGACGACGTTCATACTCCCATATACTTTCTCAAGATATTGGACGCTACTGCGCACGCCAAACATCCTTCAGGGTTGTATGATTTCGACCAGAACTCTAGCATTCTCAAAGTCCAAGGGGTTGCTATGTGGGCCCGCTTTCGTCAACTCCAAGACATTCATCACACACTACTGCCACCCATCGAACACGTCCCCGGCGAAAGACAGTATGGTTCTCATTTCGGCGTCAGCGTCCAGTGGGATGGCAGATTCGGCATGGAGAATGATGCCCCAAGCCTTGATGCCTTCCATCAATCCGACCTGCTGGCTGTCTTTATTGTAGGGGACTACCGTGGGTGGGAGACTAGAGGGGTTCGGAAGTACGTGGTAGAAGGTCTTGTTCTGGCACTGGAAAGTGAAGGGGAAAGTTTCACAAGGGTGGGCACATTCAAACACGAAGAACGTGAGCGGCTTTTGAGGCTTATTACCGACAGATTTGATTTGAGGCCTACTAGGATGACTGCTGAGACGGAGGGCCTGCGACTGGGGTTTGGCCTAGGGAAGGATAGTTGATTATTTGCTGTTATTACAATCTCAACATTTTTATCAAAAACTACCTATCTGAAGCAAGAACTCTTGTCCAGACTCAAGCAACTGGACAAACCTCGATCTGTGATCTTCGCGGGAATTTGACAGGAAAAAGACAAATCAGATAAGTGCAACCATCCCAGATCTCCCAGCCAACCACAGGTCAGGATCCGCGAACCCGAAAGGGGCGGCAGCGCACCGACCCGACAGCCCCTCTCCAGCTGAAGCCGAGACAATGAGACCGGCGTCTCGACGGCCACGTGCGGCACAAGATCGCGCACAAAAATCGAGCGCCTCCCCTCCTTCCTGGGACCACCTAATTGATCATGCAACTCCAGTCGCCTCCCGCATCACCATGCAGCCCTTAACAGCGCCTCCTTCGACACCCAAACGCGTCCACAAGTCGTGCGCCGAATGCCGCCGGCGCAAACAAAAGGCTCGTCTTTCTTTCCCAAGCATCTCAGTTTGCGCCTTCCTAACTCACGCAGTGCATCCCCTCGGAACCCGGCGAACCATGCTCCAACTGCGCCAAGCGATGGCCGCCGGTGCCGTGCATCTTCCCGACTGTCCGAAAGGCTGCAGAGCATCCCAGTCTGCGATCGGTCCATGTTTTCCGGGCGAAGGAACCCAAGACACCAGAGCAGCCACCTCCAACCGCCTCGACGCCGAGAGCAGTCGGCGGAATCCTCAGCTCGATCAACTGCCTGCAGACCTCGCCAATCGAGCAGACTGAGCGGAACAGCGAGCTCATGGATTTCTGTATTTTCTCCCTCACCTGTCACTCCCTCTCCTCGGTATCTAAGGAAACTAACTCTCCCCCTTCCCAAGTCATAGGCTACGTCTCCCCCAACCTAGTCTCCATCGACGGCCGCGACCCGCCTGTCATCTTCCGCACCCTCATGCTCCCCTGGATGCTGCAATCGCCCATGTTCCCCAAGATCGCCTTGCTTATGGCATCCCTGGCGCAGGTGCGCGAGATGGGGCGCCACAATGCCGCGCCGGAGGCGCTGGTGCTCAAGGCGAAGGTATTGCGGATGGTGAATGCGGCGGTGGCGGGGATTCATGACCGGGCGGATATTTGGAGGTGCGTGATTCATTTGGTTATCGTTGAGGTATGTTCAAGTCTGAATGTGGCATTGCTTGGGGGATAAGAGGGAAAGGCCGAGGAAGAGGGCTGACAGCGTCACTGACAGTGGTTTTGGGGTGACGATGGAAGTATGTGGGCGCATTTGAGGGGGTTGAGGGACTTGGTTGCCGCTCGTGGGGGGCTGTGGGCGCTGGGTGATCCGTTGTTTCAGTCGGTTTTGATTCTGTGAGTATCAATCCCTTGTCATTTTCGGGGGGGGCAAGACTGATGTATTGCGCAGGGCCGATTACGCTATCGCGTGCTGCTTCGAGAAAGACCTGTGTGTCCAAAGCGGAAAGGCATCAGCCGCATTCCTGCTTCCCGTACCGGCGGAATATAGCGACTATCTTGCGTGCCCGGTCAGGGTTCATAGGACACCGTTCTCCAAGCTGGAAGAGTCGCTTTTTCTACCGCCCGAGACGGCCAAAGTGCTGGACGATATTCGGGTCTTGACACTATTGATCACCGACACCTCCTCACAGAGTGACAACAAAGCATCCCGGGAAAAGGCTCAGCTAACCGCATCGTCTATCTATAAGAGGATACGAGAAGTCACAATTACAGGTCCGGACGAGTATGTGGAGGATAACTCAGATGACGACCGCGTCCAGCAGATCATCCATCAAACAGCCATCATCTACACTCAAGCAATCATAAAGCTGCAGCCAATGTCATGCATCAAGTCATCATACAAAACCGAGAAAACACTGGACCGCAACATCAAAGCCGTATACCCTATCCGATGGAAGAAGATGCCGGGCATTTATCTTTGGATCATGCTGGTTGCCGCGGCGCAGACGACGAGTGATACGATTGGCGATGATGTTGACGACAGCGAAGACGATGACAGAAGGAAATGGCTCCGGAGGAGACTTGGTGCAGCTGCGCAAGCGGTTGGCCAGGAAGAATTCGGGCTATCGATTGCATATTTGAGGGCTTTCTGGCTCGTTCAGCGCTGGATCGACCGGGAGAGGCGAGAGCGAGACGAGGAGATGGCTGAGGCTGCTTCCCAACACGCCCATCACCACCCAACACCAACTCCTTCCCCAGAGGAAACGTGACCATCCCACTGGTACCATATTGGTTCATTTGAAAGATACCCCGCCACGGCATGCGGCGCACATGTGTCGGCGCACTCCTGTCTCGCTCAAAGCGGATGCGAGGATCCATCCCGCCAACGCATCCACTCATGAGTCACAACAATACCCACAATCTACAAGAAACAAGCCTGATTAGCTCAGCTGGTTAGAGCGTCGTACTAATACAGATCTTCTGTATCAAGTCATGCGAAGGTCAACAGTTCAATCCTGTTATTGGGCATACTGATCTTTTTGCCTTTCCCTCCGTATTTTTGCCTCTCTCCTCTCCTCGTCTTTTCCCCATTACAGCGCAGCAATCGCCTCGACCAACCCGCTCATATCCTCCAAAAACGCATCATTCTCCCCCTTCACAACCTCCATATCCTCATTCACATCATCCGTCCACCGCCTTACATAAACCGTTCGCATCCCCACCGCCTTCGCACCTCGCGTGTCATATGCATGCGCCGCAACCTGCACCGTCTCTTCCGGCTTGTACTTCACCATCCCCAGGACCTTGTCATAGCTCTCGCGCGCAGGCTTGTACACCCCCAGCAGTGCACTCGAAAAGAGCATGTCAAACTTCAGCCCCGATGATTTACACAAATCCAGCTGCAGCCGCGGGGTGCCGTTCGCAAACACAAAGACTTCATACCCCGCCGCCCTGAGCGCTTCAATCGCAGGCGGGACATCCGGCCAGGCGGGCATGCGATGAAAAGCCCCCACACAGTCGCGGAGCACCCCCTCAGAAAATAGCGGTGCATACTCGGCGTATTGTGGCGAGGATACCACAGACAGCAGCGTCGCGCGCAGAGTGATGTCGATGTCTTCAGGCGGGAGGGAGGCGGCGAGGCGCGCGGCGTTGGAGTCGAAGTAGATGTGGCGCCAGGTGATTGCGAGGGAGGACGCGATTGAGGGGGGGATTGAATCGGGGAGGGCGGAGAGCACGGGGGTGTGCCAGTCGAGGCAGGTCCCCATGAAGTCGAAGAAGATGGCTTTGATGGTGGGGTTGCGGGCCATTTTGGAGGAGGGGTTGATTGGGAGTTGGGAGTTGGTAAAGTTTTATGCCTGGGGTGTTTGAAGTCGGGAGATGTCGGTTTTTCGTGGAAGGGGGTAAGGTATGGTGGTGGTTTGAAGATGTCGTGGCTGGGTTCAAGTTGAGTTGAGGTAAGTTTTGTCTAAGGGGGCAGCGATTGGGACATATTACTAATATGACGTGCAGCATGCAGCACTAGAATCCGGTTGTCGCTGTGAAAGGCGCACAAGGCGTTGTCAGCGCTAGCTCCCCTTGCAGACGATCTCTCAGCCCCTTTGCCTCAGTTCGACCAATTGGATTTGGACTCAAGTTTCTATAGTACGTGTAAATACGCAATACGCCCTCCTCCAAAAACGATAACCTTGTGCTCCGCGCCACCCCCTTAGCTCACTTCCCGCCAAAGTTTCCGAGACGGTACTCCTTCTTGATGGCGTCGGCAATCTGCATTATGATCGTCAGCGGTGTCCGCGACGCGACACTCAAGCCAGCTCCAAGAATCCTGGCAAACAAAACACATACCTTCTCCCCCGACGCGTACGTCGTCGCCGTTGGTGCCGCCGTCAGCACCATCGGCCAGTAGCTCGTATCAATAACTCTCAATCCCTCAACATCATACACCTTCATATCAGGATCCACCACCCCTCCTAGCTCCTTCGGCATCATCGCCGCCGTGCAGCACTGATGAGCGCTCGACGGCTCAGCAACTCCAGCCAAGACTCTCCTCAACTGCTCTTCATTAGTAATCTCCTCCCCAAACGGCGCCGCCTCCTTCGGCCCCAGGACCTTCATCGTCTCCTGGGACATAATCTTCCTGTTCATCAGCGTCGACGCAGCAACGAGGTCAAAGTCCACGGGATCCGTCATGCTGCGGAAGTCAATGAGCGGAACCTGCAGGGGATTGGTCGAGTTGATCACGACCGATCCGCGGCTGAGCGGTCGGAGGAAGTACATCCGCACCGAGTTCGCCGTGTCCCAGTGTATCATCGCAACAGGGGTATCCCCTTCCAGCTGCCTGAGCGTGATCTCCCGCTGCGCTTGATACCCCCTCAGCACGGACGGATGGACATCCACAGGCAGATACTCAGAGCCATCCTTCTGCCTTGCGCGGGCGACGATTTCCAGACACTTGGACGTCATGGCGCAGAGATGCGGAAGAGCGAGGTTGGTACTCAGGCCGCGAGCGAGGACGTAGGGCCCTGTTCGCGACTCGTTGTAGCGCCTTCGCTGCTCGGTGTTGTATTCCGGGCTGGAGTCGAGTGTCCCGACGTTAGGCGAGATGTTGTTGGTGAAGTTGTACGGGATGATGATGCTCGGCTGGTCTTGGAAGTTGGCGCCGCATCCGGGGAGGTCGGCGATGATAGGGATGTTGAGGGTATTGAGAAGCTTTGAGGGTCCGATTCCGGAAAGTTGGAGGATTTGAGGGGTGTGGATGGCGCCCGCGGCGAGGAGGACCTCTTTTGTTGCCTTTGTGGTGGCTACGGGCCCTCCGGCCGTGGGCAGGTACTCCACACCGATGGCTTTCTTGCCTTCGAACAGCACTCGAGAGACAGTGTGCTCGGCAAGGATGTGGTAGTTGGGGCGCTGCTTGGCGCGCTCGTGGTGGTTGAGCCGGGCATGGCTTCTTGTCCTCGAGGTGAAGTCGACAACGGTCGGGAAATACATCACACCTCCCGCGGTGCCGTCATGAGGATCGCCGACGGCAGTCAGGCCGCTGGAAATGGCGGCTTGGAACCAGTTTTCTGCTTTGGGTTAGCGACGGTATGGGGGTACAAACGGGGTATTTGGTAGGGAGGTATTAATTACCGCTTCCCGGAAAGTAGAAGTTAGGGAATGAACACTGCACAGGGCCATCGCGGCCATGGACCTCCGGGGTGTACGAAAAGTTGGCCCGTCTTGCAAAGATTTCGTCAGGGGCGGTGAAGTTCTCACTCTGGTGGTTTGAGTTAATCTTGGCCCTTCATGGCTGGTTCCCATGCTCCGATGCGAGTTGTCTTAGGGGACCGACCTTCTTATAATATGGTAGCAAAGCGTCCCAGTTCCACCCTTTTGCCCCAAGATCTTCCCACGCTCGCAGCTCTCCTTTCCCCGGCCTTACAAAGACCATTCCATTCACCACAGATCCACCGCCTACTACTCTCCCGGCGGGGACGTTGAAGCTCCGGCCATGGAGGGCCGTCTGAGGCACACTGGGGAGTGGAAGCCAGAGGTATGGCACCGGAAAGAAAGCCCCAGGGACCAGGACGCTGTCCTCGTTTTTGTCAAAGGGGCCAGCTTCAAGCACAAGAACTTTTACTAGAGGGTTGTGAGCGGCTCTGGCGACTTACTTGTCTAGGTCTCAACCTATCATACCAACACAAAATTGGAGGAACCTGGGAAACAGTCCGCATCCCAAACTAGGGGGTACTTACCAGCCGGGTCTTCGGTCAGACGGTCTGCCACCGTCAGCCCGGAAACGCCCCCGCCAGCGATGATAAAGTCGTAATTATTCTCGTTGGCAGTTCTTGAGTTGACAATGGTGGCAAATTCGGGGGGTGTCCTCAGCGCGGCCGCCTTCCCAGCTAATAATGCTGGAAGGCTAAACACAATGAAGATAGTTTGGGACCTCATTTTGGGGCAAATACTGCTAGATCGCGCGTTTTCGCGACCACTGGAGAAAGACAAGCATTCTGGGCGCTACCTGTGCCATGTTTTATCTACTTTGAAGGGGGTTGTCCCGGTGAGATCCGGATGCGGGTGAATGCAGCCGGCATGTGCGCGTAATTTGTTTCTCATCATCATTGGTCCATGAACACCTGCCTGAGTACAGGGTGAATCCTGTGCCCAGCTGACCCTCGCATTAGGCTTCCCACAACGCCGCAGTCCGAGGTTGCATCAGCGGGTAGGTGCATTGCATCGATGGAGCGATATACCGCGCCTAGCCCACATATATCACGGGCAGCACCCAAACACAATCTCCTTCCAGACAGCACCCTTTGCAAACCTCAGCCAAACTGTTCTTTCTGACAGTTGGAGGTAACCTCCAGGAAAAATGATGCCCACCCAGGGAGTAGGCTCGAACACACAAAGGCCACGAGATTTCCGAGGAACTGATTGAGGCTGGCACCTTTCTGGCCGATTCGCGTCTCATTTTCCCACCTCAGAGGGGAGTGGCTTGGTGATGGTGCATCACTTGTTCAGCATGACGGAGAGGCCGACGGTTGACGTGCACTCAATCCCCGGTTGGCTTTCTCAGATAAGGATTGTGAAACAAACGGTCACCTGGTTAGCCACGTGACTCCCCACTTTCACCACTATAATACTGGCTCTCTGCCCCTCTCTCCTTTTTATCTAGAATAAGCAATTCCATCACTCTTTTGCCGAACGGCCAGAAAACCGCTCTGTTTTGTGTTCCACAAGGATGTAGCACGCTACCTAGGTAGGTAGCGAACATGAACTTGTAGACGCATCCAGCAGAGCTCCGAGATAATACTACTACCTTGCCAAGGGTAATAACCTGTACAAACTAAAAGAGGACTGCGTTTTAGCGCCGTTTGTAACTGTAGTATATAGCCCAGCTGCGATGTCTTTTTTTAAGGCACTAGTAAGTAGCAGTACAGTACGATTTCATCTTAGTTTCGTAACATGTTATTCGATTGCTAACATCTTGACAGGTCTGACTTGACCAGCGAGACTTGAAGCAGATTTGGCTCAGCGCAACTGGCCAGTATTAGGGGTGATTGAATGCTGTAGATGTGAAGTATCTCGTGTGGGATTATAATGGCAACTCGGAAATCTCAGTGTTAATGAAACACCTGCATAAACACAGACTCTTCCATCACCACACTCCCTGTGCCGCCCACAATCTGCCTGAACCAAAGCATAATACCAGCAGGCATTTCGCACAGTACAGCCACTACAGTGCAGCCACTACTGTCTCCTACACCAAATTCCTTTCCCACTAATCGTGCCTGCACGTTTGAACGTAAAAAAACGTGGTCACCCCGCACGGCCATTATCTTTTCAACTTCCATCGCCACCCTCCAGCCAACCATGGACGCGAAAGCCGCCGCCGAACCCCTCGCAAAACTCAACTCCGATGGTCTCTCCCACTGGGGTTTCATCCTCTACCGCACCGACTACCACCCCGAACACGAAGCGCAATGGGCCGAGCTCCTTAAGACGATCCATCAGTCCACCTTTGAAAAAATCTGCAATACGCAATTTGAATGCTCCGCACTCCCGACAGACGCGTCGCACGAGCGAAAACTGCAGCAGCAAGTCTGGGAAGCCTTCAAGCTTGATGTCAGATCTGACAAGGGGCTGTACGACGGTGTAGGGATAGACATGTTGAGAAAGACGCACATGGAGGGAGTGCGCAGCGATCATGAGGCTGTGATGATTAATAACGAGGGAGAAGAAAAACAACAGTATAATATGCCGCCAGTTCAGGCATGGGTGTTCCTGTTGGCGGATACGGATGTTTTGACGGAGGGGCTGCAAAAGGGGTGGATAAAGGTGGTGGATGCGCAATATACCGCTGAGCAGTACGAGAGTAATAGGCGGTATCCAAGGTCGTATTGGGGTTGGATGAAGATGGAGTTGGGGGTGTCGGAGAGGTTGTGGGGATGGTTGGAGATGCTGGGTGAAATGTATGATTTTGCGCCGCGGAGTTATGAAGGGGAGTATGCTGCAAGCGTGTTTGACGGCGATATGTTGCATCGGTGAATCCTATCTAGGCAAATAAATTTGAGCAGCTGAGATGACACTGCAGCGGCCTCTTGAGTCGTAAAAGCAGTGAGCATGGCGGCCAGGTATCCACCGAGGTGGACTTTCTAAGTCGTGTTCGCATTGCGGCCGATGCTATGAGTGCAGGTACCATCGTATAGGATTGCTACGGCTCAGCGATGATGATTGGTTTACAGCTGCCAGGAGATGACGGTTCTTATTGAATAGTCGTATGGCTGACATAGTGAACCATTTCATGCAACCCCTCCCTAACTATCCACACCGGGCGAGTCTTTCTCATTGTGCAATGGCGTTTGGCCACTACCCCGGCACACCCAACGACCTAGCCAGCGTGCTCACGAAAAATGTACTGAGCCCAAACAGCTAGTATCAGCAACGAGAGACCAACGAGAGGGTGAAGGACTACTTACCCCGGGCCTTGGAGGTGTGCGGCCGGAGGGTGAATTACTGCACCGTTGAGATGGTGAAGAAGCAGCACTTGAAAATGGCGCGCAGCGTGACTATCCATGTGAGGAACACGGCCGAATAGCATGCAGGGGAAGTTGAGCTATGCTGTTGCGTATCAGGCGCAGGCGCGGGCAAGGGTGGATTGCATTTTGTTTGGTGTTGCTTTGGGTGCGGGGATCCTGCTTCCTGGAATTGGGTTCGCAATTGGTGGGATTGGCTTCTTATACAACTTGCACGTGTTCAGGTAGTTGAGTGCTGCTCTACCTGTCTGCGGTCTGCTTTTATTTGTGGTCGCGTCCAAGTCAGGCTTTCAGTCTTCTGGCTCAAATTGAGGAGGTAGCTCCAAACACAAGTGCCAACTGTGATCCGACCCTTTGGGGGGCAAAATTTCACACCTTTGTGGGTCTGACAGCCTGTTCGGTGCCTTCATTTGGTCAATTCATCGCCCTTTCCATCCCATCGCCTTTCTGTCGCCCCACATCCACACCGCCGCAACTTCATTCTTGCAGACAGCCCTTCACGCCTCGATTTTCGCCGATGCGCCACTGGGCTTACTGTCCACAACTCGAATGCCAGATGACTAAAGCTCATCGCGCAGACTCTCCCGCGGCCCTGATCCTTTGGCAACACCCTAACTTGCCATTCTCGTCCTGAGCAGTCCTCGAACAAGTATCCATCTCCTCGAGCGCCGTGCGCCAATCCGACTCAATTTTACCCCATCATGGGCCGGTCGAAGCCCGCGGGCGGTGGCCCGCAGGCCAGGCAGGCGCAACGCGCCTTGGCCCGAGGTAGACATTTCTCTTCGAAGAGCAAGGCCATTCATGAGAATTTGGTTACGCAGCCGCAATCCCCCGAGGCCGTGAACGAGTACCTCAACTACTTGAAGGCGAAGCGGGCCGATCGGATCCTTGCCAACCAGTTCGCCAAGGGCCTTTCCCTCACTTGCGACGAGGCTAGCAACGGGTCCGAGCATGTCGAGTTTCCCAACGACCGGAAGCGCCGGGAGGACAACGTCTCCACCGCCAATCAGTCCGTTGCCGTCACATTGCACCTCAACCCGATCGGAGCATCTCTCGACAACCTGCTGGAGACGAAGAAACAAGACGTTGATTTGGCTGCGAAAAGTTCGGTCTCCGAGAACACCAACGCACACACAAGCGAGACACCTGACTCAGCCGAGGCTATGGACTGGTCTGGGGTTTCGCATTAAGGAGGCTTACGGAAGCTGGGCTGGGGCCGTCGATCCGCGTGCTGCGCAGAACGCCTAACCCGGCACAAACGACACGCAACACGGCATGCCAAGAATAGAACGACATTCATCCCATTCCCCTGGAGTATTTTGCCACGCCGCTCGCTACCCTCCTCTCGACCATAAAATGAAGGACTTTTGTCCCTTGCGCCCACGCCGCGGGCGCGTAGGGCGCTGCACACTCGCATCGTGTCTGTGCCGCAGAGTACGACCCCCTCGCTCGTGCGCAGGGCTGACAGACCAGTCCCATGCACACGGCGAGGATCTCAATTGGACGCAACCAGGACAGAAAATTCGGCCTGGGCGAGCAGCAGAAACGATAGTGCAATTTTTGACGGCTTCCGGTCCGAGGCAGTCTGTATTCGTCAGCGATAGGTTGTCAGATTATGATATGCGCACCATTACGCATTGGAACCGGGTTGCTGGATTCGGTGATGGTAGCTGATTGGAGGGGATATAGAGTCTGTTTCGATCCACGGCGGCGGCACCGGAAGGATGGGGGATCTGATGAACACATGGAGAAAGTCAACCTCGTGCACAGTACTCTTGCTGGGATCCAGGAAGTTAGATATTCGTCCACAATGTATAAAGTAGACTCTTTTCCTTCAGTTTAGATTAATAGAACATCCTCCCTCACAGCCATCCCAGCTACAGTCTTTCGCTCCTGTTCTTTCTTCAAGCCCTCGCTCGTCTCTCAAAATGAAACCCCTCCTCCTTGCCGCCCTAACCGGCGCCGCTCTCGCCCTCCCCCAGAGCCCAACCCCACTCAGCATAAAAGCAACCTGCACCACCCCCAAGCTCCGCAAGTCCTGGTCCAAAGCCACCACCGCTGAAAAGACCGCCTACCTCAACGCCGCCGTCTGCGTGACCAAGAAACCCTCCCGCCTCAACAACAACGGAAATTCCACCCTGCACGACGACTTCGCCATCGTGCACGCAAAACTCTTCCCCGTAATCCACGACTTCGCCGGCTTCCTCCCCTGGCACCGCTTCTTCATGACCGTCTACGAGAAAGCCCTCCACGACTGCGGCTACACCGGCACGGCGATGTACTGGGACTGGGTCGCTGACTCGCCTGCCCCCACCAAAGCCGCGGTGTGGGACCCCGTGACTGGCTTCGGCGGAAACGGCGCCACCACCCGCGACAAGGACGGCAGGCGGTGCGTGACCGACGGACCGTTCAAGAACTACCGACCCGTGTATTACAATGAGGAAGTCCAGCCGCATTGTCTCAGTAGGGAGTGGTATCAGGATGATCCGCTGTCGAATATTATTGATATGGGGAACTCGAGCTACACGCCGGAGGTGGTGAATGGGATTTTGGGGATTAGTGTGTTTGATGACTTCAGAAGAGATTTGGAGGGGGGACCGCATGCGGCGATTCATAAGGGGGTGGGGTTTGGGTCGGGGGATATGGGGTTTCAGAATGCTAGTCCGAATGGTGAGTTGTCTCCTGTCCTGGAGCTGGGGTTGAAGTTGGGTTTTGGGGCTTTGCTAACATTTTGGATAGACCCGCTGTTCTTCCTGCATCATACTCAGGTTGATAGGCTGTGGTGGCTGTGGCAGCAGAAGGCGCCGCAGACGAGGACGAATGAGTACAGTGGGCTCCGTCTGGATTACGAGACGCAGGTCTCGCTGAACGACGTGATGCCTATGGCTGGGCTGGCCGCGGATGCGGTGGTGAAGGATTACATGGATGTCAAGGGCGGGACTCTGTGCTATACGTACTAGATAGCACTTGACTGCCGGGTCTAGACTTTCTTGCCTACCTATTGGAGTGCATGTGTACACTACTTAGACAAAACGACGCGATGGACTGCGAAGAGCAGCAGAAGACGTCGTGAAAGCTCATATTGTGGAGCAAACCGCTACCCTACGTCGATGCAAAGATTAAACATTTGTATCCTGAGAGTGCCACGATGACAATACCCAAAAGCCACGCCTTTAGACGTCCTTGAAATGACTCTACATCCCACTCTTCATCCTCAGCCTCAATACAATCACTGACCTACACATATCAAAACAAAAGGAACCCTCTCTCTCTTATGCCCTCCCCTAAGAGTCCCAAATCGGCCCAAAAGCCCTAACCCCCCGTCCCTCCAACTCCCTCACCACCCACCCCGCAGTCTCCTTATTACTAACCACCGCCACCACCTCACACCCCCCCTCCTTCCACGCCCTCCACGCCATCCGCACCAAATCCGGCCGCCCTCTCTCCCCCGTATCCCAAATCACCGCGTCCTTATCCGCCCTCAGCACCTCATCGACTATCTCCTGACCGTACGTCTTGACCGGGTTCTTTGTCGACCAGATGATTCGCACGGGGACTTTGCGCTCCATTATGACGGGGAGGCAGGGCCCGATGCCGCTTCCGGTGGCGACGAGGACGAGGGATTTGAAGAGGGGCGCGATGGCGAGGACGCCCGAGGCGGGGGTGCCGCGCGTA